>MDTA01123952.1_pt1 | contig 133119 bp, 124 predicted proteins | sample 811151 | NCBI WGS metagenome assembly MDTA01 (sample SAMN05326648, study PRJNA326480) | marine metagenome | isolation source: seawater | place: Indian Ocean: South | collected 2010 | reverse complement strand
TTCGTACATTCCGGCGATCCTGTTGGAGCCACGCCCCTGGGGCAGGAATCCCTTGGGCGGACGTCTGACAAACGTCCAGCTTGGACAGGCTGCGTAGAACTGGCGTCAGCAAGCCGGTCGAGGCCGTAGAAAACACCACCGCGCGCGGGAGCCTTATCGGGCTCCATAACACCAATAAAACAGACCCATAATCGCCCGGACTGCTCCCGCGCGCCCTGCTCATGCCCTCGCCGTCTTGCGGCGGGGATGGCGGTGTTTCTTCTATTCCCTCTGAGTGTCATCCCGGCCCTGAGCCGGGATCTACCGGTTTCATTGCTGTGATCAAAACAGAGCGGTTTCGGTAGATCCCGGATCGCTTCGCGTCCGGGATGACAGTCAGTTGACTATCCAGAAAAAAACCCCGGAGCTTGGCTCCGGGGTTTTCGCGTCTGGTCCGCCGATAGACTTACTCCTCGTCCTCCTCGGCCAGTTCGCGGCCGAAGAAGTCGTAGATCGTGGTCCACAGATGTTGTTGCAGGGCGGGCGGGCGCACGCCGTGACGCTGACCGGGATAGGTCATCATCTCGAAGAGCTCGCCGCGTTCCTGCAGCTCGGCATAGAGCCGGGTGGCATGGTCGAAGGTGACGTTGTCATCCGCCATGCCATGGATCAGCAGGGTCGGGGTTTCGTACCCGTCGAGATGGGCGAAGGCGGAGCCTTCATAATAGCCGCTCTCATTGTTCTGCGGGGTGTCCATGTAGCGCTCGGTGTAATGGGTGTCATAGAGCGACCAATCGGTCACCGGCGCGCCCGAAACCGCGGCGTCGAACCGGCCCGGCGCCTGCAGCGTGGTCATCAGCGTCATGTAGCCGCCATAGGACCAGCCCCACAGACCGATGCGGTCATTGTCCACGAAATCCAGGCTTTCAAGGTAATCGAGCCCCGTCAGCTGGTCGCGCACCTCGACCGTGCCCATGCGGTCATGGAGCTCCGCTTCAAAGGCGAGGCCGCGATTCCAGCTGCCGCGATTGTCGAGCTTGAAGAGGATATAGCCCTCGTCCGCGAACAGCTGATCGCGCGCGCCGACCCAGCCCTTGGACACGGTCTGGACGTGCGGGCCGCCATAGACCTGCACGATGGCCGGGCACGGATTGGCCGCCGAGCAGTGGTCCGGCTTGAGCATGGACCAGTAGAGCTCGGTTGCGCCGTCATCGGCGAGGACCGTGCCGAATTCGGGAACCAGATGGCTCGCGAGGAAGGGCGCATAGGGGTGGTCTTCATCGATGGTGTTTTCCTCGATCCAGGCCACGCGCTCGCCGGAAATGTCGTAGAGCGCGGTCTGGGGCGGGGTGTCGGGATCGGAATAGCTGCCGATAAAGCCCGTGCCGCCCTGACCGAGGCTCACGCTCCAGCGGCCTTCGCCTTCGGTGATCTGGACCGGCTCGCCGCCCTCAAAGGGCACGGCGTACAGATGACGCTCGAGCGGGCTCGTCACCCAGCCTTCGAAATAGACCGTCGCGCCGTCTTCGGACAGGCCCGCGATATCATCGACCACCCACTCGCCCGAGGTCAGGGGGCGCACCGCGCCGTCCGCGCTCACATGATAGATGTGCCGGAAGCCCGTGCGTTCGGAGGTCCACAGGAAGCCGCCATCCTCGAGCGCGCGGAAATCATTGGTGAGGTTGATCCAGGCGTCGTTCTGCTCGGTGAGGACGGTCTCGGTCGCGCCGGTCTCCGGGCTCGCGGCCAGAATGTCGAGCACGGTCTGGGCGCGGTTCTGGCGCTGGGCGTACAGCGTGCCGCTGTCCTGGCTCCAGTTCACCCGGGCGAGATAGATGTCGGTCTCTTCCCCGAGATCGACCTGCGTCCGTTCGCCGGTGGCCACATCGATGACATGCAGCTCGATCAGCACGTTCGGCGTGCCCGCGCGCGGATAGCGCTGGTCGGTGATGGTGACGCCCTCGGCGTTGATGCCGAAGCGGGGCACGATCTCGACCGGGGTCTCGTCAATGCGCGCCGCGGCGATATAGCGGCCATCCGGGCTCCACCAATAGCCGGTGTAACGGCTCATCTCTTCCTGGGCGACGAATTCGGCGACGCCCCAGCTGATCGCATCGCCGCCCTCGGTGGTCAGGGCGCGCTCCTCGCCGGTTTCAAGATCGTGCACCCAGAGGTTCTGGTCGCGGATGAAGCTCACATAGGACCCGTCCGGGCTGACGCGGGCGTCGGTTTCGAACGCCTCGGTCTGCATCAGGCGCTCGGCCTCGCCGGTGTTCACATCCACATAGAAGACATCGCCATCGAGCGGCACGAGGATGGCTTCACCCGTCTCGTCCCAGTCATAGCTGACGACGCCGGAGGTGGAGATGCGGGCGCGCTCGCGATACTGGATCTCGGCTTCGGACAGCTCCCGCTCATCGGGCGCCAGCACGGCGGAATCAACCAGCATGTAGGTCCGGCCATCGCTGAGATCCATCGCCCAGAGATCGGTCACCGTGCGGTCGTCATCCTTGGGGCGCAGGAAGGTCACGCGCTCGCCATCGGGTGAAAAGCGCAGGCCGCGCGGCGTGGCGCCGGCGAGGTTCGCGCTGCCGAACACATCATCAATGCTCAGGGCCGCCGGGTCTGCGGGCTCGGAGGCCTGGATGTCTGTGGATGGCGCGCAGGCGATCAAGGCCAGCAGGCACACGCAGGTGGACAGGGCGTGGCGCATGAGAACTCCCCTTCTCTTGTTCTGTCGGGCGCGAAGCTACAGGCAGCTCGCGCGGGGGACAATGTCAGGGCGGCCTCGTAACTGATCTTAAGCATTCTTCGGCGAGACTGAGAATGTCCGGAAGCGTTCAATTTCTGGGAGGCGTCCATGCCTGTACTCGTCACTCTCGCCCTCTCCGCCAGCCTCGCCGTCAGTGCGCAGGCCCAGCGTTTCCCCGTGATCGACGTGCCGAATGATCCGGCGGCGCGCTATGACGTGCTGATGCTGGTGCCGATCCGCGGCGGCAATCTGGAGATCGTCACCCGCCGCGTGGGCCGTCGCGGGGAGACCTTCGTGCAGCGCGAGATCAACTGCCGCGAGGGCCTCGTGCGTTATCTGGGGCAGGGCCATACGGTGGACGAGATGAACGCGGACCACCGCAATTACCATTTCGAGCCCATCGACCCGAACGCCATCTCCGGCCATATCGCCGAATACGCCTGCGCGAATGTGGAGCGGCCGGAGTAGGGGTTAGTCGTTAGAGGCTGGGACCGGATCGACGAGTTCGAAGACGACGGTGATTTCTGAACCTGCCCGGATATCCGAGGGCGAGATATCCAATTCTTGAACGGGCGCGCGCATCTGCGCGGTTACGGTGATTGTTTCCTCATCAACACGCCTGCGATTCACATCTACGCGCCCGTATGCGGGTTGAATGGAGATGATGTCCCCAAGCTCGAGACCGGAGGCCTCAGCCAAGGCATTGGCGCTGTGCTGGGCGTTCGCCAAGGCATCCTGCAACGCTCTTCTGTCAACGCTCTCCGCATCTCCAGCGAGAAAGTCGTAAATGCTGGCATCGGCTGCGCCCAGCTCGTTGGCAAGGCTCGCCATGTTTCCAGCTAGAGCTGCCGGCGACATTGTAATTGTGATGCGTTGAGTCACCACATATCCCTCCGCCTCGCATGGTGCCCCCCTGTAGATATTGCGGTTCTGGCCCCTTGGGCAGTCTTGCTGAATATCAAGTTCTTGAGTGCTCAGGGCGAAGCTCTCCATGCCTTCTAATCGGGGCAATTGACTGTTTAACGTCGTGAAAAGGGCTTGCGCTTGTTCTAAAGCCTCAGCCTGAGTCTCTGCGCGTGCGCCGAGGTGAACTTCGACCACAGCATAGTGCGCGGGTTCCACTGCCCACCCTTCGGCGGTCACTGTCACCGTGCGCGGCGTTTCAGGCTCGCAGGCGGCAAGGAGCGGGCTGGCCAGAAGCAGGGCTGGAAGAATGAGCCGTTTCATGTGATTTCCCCCTATTGGAGAAACCATACGCCATTTTCGGCTCTTGAGAATGCCCTGAGTGGCTCGCGACTATTTCCCCACAATCCCCGCCGCACACGCCTCAAGCGCCCCATAACCCGGCTTGATCCGCAGATGGGCGTGGGCGTCGGCTTCCAGGCACTCAGGCAGGGTCAGCGTGCGCAGATCGATCAGCCCGCCCTCAACGATGTAGTGCTGGTAATCGGCGTCGAACCGCTCGCCGAGCGCGTCGCGCAGGGCGGCGTGCAGCGCGGTGTCTGACAGGGTGCGCGCGTGTCCCTCCGCTTCCAGTGCGTCGGCGCGGTCAATGAGATTGGCGAGCACGCGGGTCAGGCCTTCATCGCCCTCCGCTTTCAGGATCGTGTCCCAATGAAGCGCCAGCAAGGCGCCGCGCTGATAGGGCAGGCGCTCGGTCTGTTCGCTGTCAAACAGGCGCTCATTGAGCGCCTCGGCGGGCAGGGTGTTCACGTCCGATGTCCTGTACGCCGTCCACAACGCATCCATGTTGGCCGCGAACTCATCAAGCGTGATGCGGCCGGTCTCAAGGAGCAGGCGCTGGGTGAAATACTCGGTGAAGCCTTCGGTGAACCAGGCGCGGGCAGGATCGGTCGCCTCATCGGTCTGACCGGCCCGGCGCGGAATCCATTCGTGCAGGACTTCATGGGTGATCGTGTGGATGAGGTTTTCAGGATCGGCATTGGGCGTGGCGAGCAGGAAGAAGGCCTCATCAAAGCCTGACCCGATCACCGCCGAGCCCTGGGGCAGATCCGGCAGCGGCGTCACCATGACGAAGTATTGCGCAAACGCCGGGTCCTCAAACAGGCTTGCCGCCTGCTCCAGCGTGTCCGCTGTCACGGCATGCAAGGTCGTGTCATCGAGCGCCCAGTCTCCACGGATCGCAGAGCGAAGGGCAAGGCCGTCAACATCCGTTGTCTCCATCCGGAACGCCCCAAAAGCGAACAGGCCGTTGGTCAGCGCAGTGTAAGAGAGGGGCGCGCTTTCGCCTGCCTCATCAACAGGACGGTTGAACGCGCCGTCCTCAGGCAGGCTGACGCGGACTTCATTTATTGCCCCCTCAAAGTCCGGCAGCACCGCGCCGCCCGCAAAGAAGGCGTAGTCCGGCTGCAGGACGGGCCGCATGCCGGGCAGGCGCTGTGCGCCCCATTGCGGTTCACCCTCATAATCCTGCGCGATGTCATAGCGGACCTCGATCGGGCCAGCGGGCAGGGCGGTTACAGACAGGGACGCGCCAGCCCGCTCGAACGCCAGAGGCCCATCCGGGCCGCTGACGCGTACTTCGCTGACAAGCTGCGTCAGGTTTTCCGCGGGTCCCCATTGCTCGGGGAAGCGCAAGGCGAGGCTGTCGCCCGCCTCCGCGTCAAAGCCCAGCGTGATGGTGACCGAGCTCCAGTCCTCCCCGGTCCGGCTGACCGAAACCGAGTTCGGCAGGGCGGTCTGCTGCGCGGCGGCCAGCGCCAGCGCGATCAAGGCGTTCATGAGCATCTCCCCCGTTTGGGGAAAGCCTGACACGTCGCTCGCGCGGTTTCACGTTACACTCTGGAAAGCGTTGCGCGGTCTGGCCTACAGCCCCGATTGCATCCGCCCCCCTATCTCCGGTATAGCGGGCGCAAAGTTTCAGCCCCTCATCAATGGAGCGCTGCGCCTATGGCCGCGTATCAATACGTCTATCACATGGACAATCTGGCGAAGACCTATCCCGGCGGGAAACAGGTCTTCTCCGGCATCTCGCTGCACTTCCTGCCGGACGCCAAGATCGGCGTCGTGGGCGTCAACGGCGCAGGTAAATCCTCGCTGCTGCGCATCATGGCCGGTCAGGACAATGACTTCACCGGCGAGGCCTGGGCGGAAAAGGGCGTGCGCGTGGGCTATCTGCCGCAGGAGCCCAAGCTCAACCCCGACAAGACCGTGTGGGAGAACGTCATTGAGGGGTCTGAGGACAAGCAGATCTATGACGCCTACAACGCCATCGCCATGCAGCTTGCTGAGGATTACTCCGACGAGCTGATGGAGAAGATGACCGAGCTGCAGGAGCAGGTCGATGCGCGTGATGCGTGGGACATCGATTCCAAGATCGAGATGGCCATGGACGCCCTGCGCTGCCCGGCGCCGGATGCGGATGTGACGAACCTCTCGGGCGGTGAGCGCCGCCGCGTGGCGATCTGCCAGCTTCTTCTGTCCAAGCCGCACATGCTGCTGCTCGACGAACCGACCAACCACCTCGATGCCGAAAGCGTCGCCTGGCTCCAGAATCACCTGGAGAACTATCCCGGCGCCGTTCTGATCGTCACCCACGACCGTTACTTCCTGGATGCCATCACCACCTGGACTCTCGAACTCGATCGCGGTCAGGGCGTGCCTTACAAGGGCGGCTATTCGGACTGGCTGGAGCAGAAGGCCAAACGCCTCGAGCAGGAATCCCGCGAAGAGGGCGCCAAGCAGCGCGCTCTGGCTCGCGAACTGGAATGGATCCGCGCCGCGCCGAAAGCGCGTCAGGCCAAGTCCAAGGCGCGTATCAAGTCCTATGAGGAAAAGCGGGACGCGGCGGAGAAGGAAAAGATCTCGACCGCCGTCATCCGCATTCCCCCGGGCCCGCGCCTCGGGGGCAATGTGGTCGAGTTCGACCATGTGTCGAAAGGCTTTGATGATCGCCTGCTGATCAACGATCTCGACTTCAAACTGCCGCCGGGCGGCGTTGTGGGGGTGATCGGTCCGAACGGCGCGGGTAAGACCACCCTGTTCAAGATGATCGTCGGCGACGAGCAGCCCGATAGCGGGTCTGTCACCCTCGGCGAGACCGTGAAACTGGGTTATGTGAACCAGTCGCGTGACGCGCTCGACCCCAACAAGACGGTCTGGGAAGAGATTTCCGACGGCAATGACATGATCATGCTGGGCGAGCAGGAAGTGCCGAGCCGGGCCTATGTGGGCGCGTTCAATTTCAAGGGCGGCGACCAGCAGAAGAAGGTCGGCATCCTGTCCGGCGGTGAGCGCAACCGCGTGCACCTCGCCAAGATGCTCAAGGAGGGCGGCAACCTGCTCCTCCTCGACGAACCGACCAACGATCTCGACGTTGAAACCCTGTCGGCCCTGGAAGCCGCGCTCGAGGACTTCCCCGGCTGCGCCGTGGTGATCTCGCACGATCGCTTCTTCCTCGACCGGATCGCCACCCACATCCTCGCCTTTGAAGGCGACAGCCATGTGGAATGGTTCGAAGGCTCGTTCACCGACTATCTGGCCGACAAGAAGCGCCGCCTGGGCGATGACGCCCTGGTGCCCAAGCGCGTGAAGTTCCAGAAGTTCGAACGCTAAGAGCTTCACGATGACGTCCGCTGAACGCCGCCGCCTGACCGCATTTATGGCGGGACGGCGGTGGGCGTCTCTGGCGGTGATCTGCGCGGCGCTCACGGGCGCCGCGCTCATCGTTTTCATGATTGCTCGGCCCGAATGGGTGTTCCGCTCCCCTGTTCTGGTGCTTCTGCTGCCCGTGCTGATCGTCGCGGCGCGGTGCTGGCGTGCGCCCCTTCAATGGCGCGGCGCACTGGATGATCTCAAAGGCGATGCGGTCGAAACGGACAGCGGCGTCGCCCATGTTTACTGGCGAAGACGTCCCGGCCTGTTCTCAGGCCTGAGTGCGACGCTGGAGCTTGAAGGGCGGCGGTTCACGCTTGAGGACGATATGGCGGGCGCGGTGACGCCGGGCGTCTGGCTGACCGCGCGTTACGCCCCGGCTTCTGGCGCTCTGTTGTCCATCGAGCGAGCCTCCCGACAAGAGGCGGGGCTGGACCCGGTCATCGCGGATCAGCTGACAGAGCGTGAGCGCGCCCTGCTGGCGCTTCTGGCGGAAGGGTTGAGCGACAAGGCGATTGCGCGGCGGCTCAATCTCTCTCCGACGACCGTGCGCACCTATAACAGCACCCTCTACGCCAAGCTGGGCGTTCAAGGGCGCGGCGAGGCGATGAAACTCGCCCGCGGCGGCGCGCTGACATCTGCAGACTGACAGATCAATGACATCCGTCGATAGGCGCAAAACCCTCCGCGCGACAGCCTCCTCCCATTCAAGGGAGGACATCATGCATCAAGATGTGACACAGCCGCTGTGGCGGTTTCGGGACGGGATCGTTGTGCTCGCAACGGCCATGGCCGCCTACACGGCGCTAAGCTGGGCGCATATGGCGCTCGTCAGCGAGACGGTCGGCATGGAGGCCTATCTTGGCTCCGGCGACAGACTGCCGCTCAAAATCCTCGTCATCAGTCAGCTCAGCAAGGCGGTCGCGCTTCTGGGCGTGCTCTGGGGGCTGGGACTTTTGCTCAAGGGGCTCGACTGGCGTGCGGTGGGATTAAGGCCCGTTGGAACAGGCTGGCTTCTGACCGGCGCGGCGGCGGGCCTGGGCTTCACGGTGACGGGGCTGATGCTGGTGAAGGCGTTGACCGGGCTGATCCCGTCCTGGGCGATGATGACCCGGGCGCCGTTTGATTTCGGACCGTCCGCCTCGCCGGGCATGATCGCGGCCTTTGTGGGGATGACGCTTGTGGTCACGCCGTTCGCCGAGGAAGTCTTCTTTCGCGGCTTTGTCTATAAATGGATGAAAGGACATCGTCCGGTCTGGCTGGCGGCGCTTGTCTCCTCGATCATCTTCGGGGCGTCCCATATCGTCCCGCATCAGGCGATCAATGCGGCGGTGATGGGGCTCGTCCTGATCTGGCTCTATGAGCAATCTGGTTCGATCTGGCCCGCCATACTCGCTCATGCGGTCAACAATGCGCTGGGGGTCGGGCTGGGCGCGCTGGCGGCGCAAGGGCTGTTGCCGGCTTTCCTGACCGCGCCGGGCTAGGCGTGAAGTTTTCCTGACGGGGCAGGTTTGGCGTTGCGCGTGCGGGGGCGCCTCGATAATCCTGAGGTGCTGGCCTGGAGGATGGTATGACCAGCACGCTTCTCGAACTTCATCAGCGGTTTCTGGACCGCGCCCTCGCTGTCTTCGCTCAGGAACCGGGACTGGCCGCGGTCCTGGGCGGCGGCTCTCTGGTCCATGGCGGGTTTGACGCCTGGTCCGATCTTGATCTGGTGCTCGTTTACGACGCTCCGCCTGTCACATTGAATGACAAGCGCGCGCTGGCGATGCGGCTGGGGGATCTGGTTTCGTCCTTCACCGGAGAGCATGTGGGAGAGCCGCGGCTGCTGATCACGCTTTACGGGCCCGAGCTTCTGCACGTGGATCTGAAGTTCGCAGACCCGACCGACCTTGATCACCGGGTGGAGCGTCCGGCGATTTTATGGGCGCGGGACCGGGCGGCGCTGGAGGCGCGACTGGATCAGGCGCAGATCGTCTGGCCGCAGACCGATGCGCAATGGCTCGAGGACCGGGCCTGGATTTGGCTGCACTACGGGGCGGCCAAGCTGGGCCGGGGCGAAGTGTTTGAGGCCATCGGCATGCTGGGCTTTTTCCGCGAGCAGGTGCTGGGGCCGATGCTGGCGCGGCGTCTGGGCTGGCCCGAACGCGGCGTGCGCAAGCTCGATGACGCGCCGGGGGCGGAAGCGCTCAAGGCGACGTTGGCGGAGGCTGACCCCGATGCTGTTCGGAACGCACTGCAGGCGGCTGTGACGGCCTATCTCGATCTGAGATCCGATGCGCCGCCCGCCCATCCTGCGCCGGGCATGCCCGATGCCCTGCTGAGATTTCTGGACAGGACCTAGCCCTTCACGAAGCGCTCAAGCCTTGTGCTCACCGCCTCGAACCAGTCCGCCACATGCGCGCCGTCCACAAGTCCGTGATGGACCTGGACTGACATCGGCAGGGTGAGGCGACCCCAGGCTTCCATGCGCCATTGGCCGGCTGCGATATTGGGCGTCGCCGCAAAGGCGCCGCCGCCGCTTCTGGGATGCTCGATCGAGCTGAAGCGCAGGAAGGGCAGGCCGGTGCAATAGAGCTGGCCGCATTCCGGCCCGGTCTCGACATTGGTGCGCATCTCGGTCGCGCTCTCCGCTTCGGGCTTGTCGGCGTGATAGGCGGTGATGAAGGCGTCGAGATCTTCAGTGAAGGGGACGTAGGAAAAATTCACATGCCCCTGGGCGTTCCGGACCGTGTAGCTGGGCAACAGCGCATTGATGCGAAAGGGCTGACCGTCCGATGTCAGGCGCCAGCGGAAGGCGTCCACATCCAGACTGGCTCCGCAAATCGCGTGAAACAGCACGGCGAAGGGGGGCAGGACCCCGGACTTGGCCTTGGTGACAAAATCCGGCGCTTCCAGCTCGGCGCTGAGGTTCAGCCGCGGATCGTCCATGCCGTCAAACCAGCTCAGCTGGGCGGTGCGCTCAAACGGCGTGCTCTGCGCAGGGAGGATCTCTGGGGCGGGAAAGGCGGTCATGGCGCGGGTCCGGTCTGACAGAGGCGGATCATGCGACGCGAAGGCCGGATACGAAACCGCCGGAGCGCGCTCGTTAGCGCGCCCCGGCGGGCCATTCAACTGAGGTCGCCCAGGCGCGACGCCAAGTCGTGGGTCTAGCTGTCCTGACCCGGCTCGCGATTACGCAGCATCTCGGTCGCCGCGCTCACATCGCCGCCATTGTCGCCGATCACCGACAGGATCTGTTCGCGCTGGGTCTGGGCGAGCCACACGCCCAGCACTTCCACGTCCACGGCCTTGAGGTCGCCATCGGTTTCCAGAATGCGCCAGTTCACTTCGTACTCTTCGTTCTGGGGACCGCCGAAGACACGCGAACGGACGATGTAGTCACCCGGATTGCGGGTCACCGAACCGGTCACGTCCAGCTGCTGGCCGGCATAGGCGCTCAGCTCGCTTTCATAGACGCCGATCGCGTAGTTGCGGAATGCGGTGCGAAACGCGTTCAGATCGGCCTCGGAGGCGGTGCGGCGATAGCGGCCCAGCACGAAGTTGGAGATGCGCTCCACATCGGCGAGCTCGTCGATGCGATCACGGAAGTCCTGGCGAACGGCCTCCAGATCGGTCTGGCCTGATTGCAGTTCGGACAGGGTTTCGATGACCTGGTTGGCCTGGGTCTGGACAAAGGCTTCGGCGTCTTCAGCCGTTGTGGACTGGGCGAGAGCTGCAGGCGCAGCCAGCGCCAGCGCAAACGCCGAAATCAGCAGTTTCATCATCGGGGAGTGCTCCTTGCCGCCGTTTCGGCGTGCTTATTCGAACTCAGGCAGGTCCTGGTAATCCTCGTCCGTCTCACCCTGGCTTTGGATGAAGGCGCGGCGGGACTGACGCCAGGCTGAACGCGCCTGAACATAGGGGTCGATTGCGGTGCGATTGAGGCTGCCGATGGCGTCATCAAGGTCGGCGCGGGTCTGAACGCCATTCAGTCCGCGGACGCCCCAGGCCCAGGCCTCGCCGGATTCCTCTTCATTCCAGTTGAGCGGATGAGGATAACGATCGACAAAGCGTCCGGTTGCATCGCGGACGTTCGAAGGGCCGATCACGGGCAGCACCAGATACGGCCCATCGCCAACGCCCCAATGGGCGAGGGTCTGGCCAAAGTCGCGGCGATGTTCGGGCACGCCCTCATGGGTGGCGACATCAAAAACGCCCGCCACGCCGATCGTGGTGTTCATCAGGAAACGGCCGAACGTATCGCCCGCCGCATGCACATCGCCTTGCAGCAGGGCGTTCGCGAACACCACCGGCTGGTTGAGATTCGTCATGAAATTGCGCACGCCGGTCTGCACCGGATCGGGCGTGACGGCGTCATAGGCGCGCGCGCCCGGACCAATCACCGCATCGTCCAGCGTCTGGTTCACCGCGAAGATGGCCCGGTTGGTCGGCTCGAACGGGTCGCCGGTCTCCTGCGCCAGCTCACGCGATGCGCAAGCGGTCAGGCTGAGCGCCGCCAGCAGGACTGCGGCGTAAGAGGTCAGAGCGTCAATGCGCATGGAGGGTCCTTTGGGTCGTATATTCGGTTGGGAGCAATGTCGTGTCTGGGGGCGCGATATCAAGTCAGTGTGATCCATTAGGTACTGTTCCGGAGTGAATACAGCCTTGCTCGATCATCAATAATCGCATAAAGATATCTTTATGTGGATGTGTCGCGCGGTCGGCGCGGCGCCAGCCAGGGCAGGATGGTGATGACCGTTATGGGCCGCTCCTCTTCACAAGGGCCGAAAGTGTCCTTTGAATTCTTCCCGCCGAAAAGCGAGGAAGCCGAGGCGAAATTGTGGTCGTCCATTGAACGGCTGTACCCGCTCGCCCCCGACTTCGTCTCCGTGACCTATGGCGCGGGGGGCTCCACCCGCGACCGCACCCACCGCACCGTGCGCCGCATCGTGGCCGAAACCGACATGAAGCCGGCCGCGCACCTGACCTGCGTCTCCGCCACCTGCGAGGAGGTGGACGAGGTCATTCGCGATTACTGGGATGCGGGCGTGCGCCACATCGTGGCGCTGCGCGGCGATCCGCCCGAAGGGCTGGGCGAGCGGTATCAGGCGTATCCGGGCGGCTATGGCAATTCCGCGGATCTGACCAGGGGCATCAAGGCCATTGGCGATTTCGAAGTGTCTGTCGGCTGCTATCCCGAGAAACATCCCGACAGTGCGGACTGGGATGCGGATCTGGATATGCTGAAGGCCAAGATCGACGCGGGCGCGACCCGGGCGATCACCCAGTTCTTCTTCGATCCGGACGTGTATTTCCGCTATCTCGAACGCGTGCGCAAAGCCGGCATCGACATTCCGATCGTGCCGGGCGTGATGCTGCAGCCCAACTTCAAGGGGCTCAAGCGCATGGCGCAAATGTGCGGCGCGCACATACCCGACCGGATTCACGCCGTCTATGAGGGTCTGGACGAGGATCCCGATACGCGCGAACTGGTGACCGCTCACCTCGCCGCCGAAATGTGCGAAACGCTCAATCAGGGCGGGGCCGACGCGTTCCACTTCTACACCCTGAACCGGGCCGGACTGGCGCTGTCGACCTGTGCGTTGCTGGGCGTTAAATCCCTTCAAGACGTTAAAGCCGCCTGACAGGACGAGCGACATGACCAAAGCTGAACGCCGCGCCGCGCTGGACGCGTTGGCGCTGGAGCGCATTCTTATCCTGGACGGCGCGATGGGCACCCAGATCCAGACCCTGAAGCTGGATGAGGCGGGCTATCGCGGCGAGAGATTCGCGGACTGGTCCTGCCCGATCCAGGGCAATAACGACATCCTGAACCTGTCGACCCCCGACGCCGTGCGCGCCATCCATAAAGAGTATTTCGACGCTGGCGCCGACCTGGTGGAGACCAATACCTTCTCCGCCACCCAGATCGCCCAGGCCGACTACAAGATGGAAGACCTCGCCGCCGAGATCGCCTCTGAGGGGGCGCGTCTGGCGCGAGAGGCCGCCGATGCCGCCGAGGCCGAGACCGGTTCGCCCAAGGCCGTGCTGGGGGCGATTGGCCCGACCAACAAGACGCTGTCGCTGTCGCCCAATGTGGAGGATCCCGGCTTTCGCGAAGTGACCTTCGATCAGGTGCGCGAGGCCTATGCCGAGCAGGTCGAGGCCATGGCCGAACATGTGGACTTCTTCCTGATCGAGACGATCTTTGACACGCTCAACGCCAAGGCGGCGATCAAGGCGATTCTCGATCTGCGCAATGAAGGCCGGATCGACGCCGACATTCCGATCATCCTGTCGGGCACGATTACCGACGCGTCGGGCCGGACCCTGTCGGGCCAGACCACCGAAGCCTTCTACAATTCCATCCGACACGCCCAGCCCTGGGCGGTGGGTCTGAACTGCGCTCTCGGCGGCAAGCAACTCCGACCCTATGTGGCCGAGCTGGCGCGGATCGCGGAATGCCATGTGCTGGCCTATCCCAATGCGGGCCTGCCCAATGCCTTTGGCGAGTATGACGAGACCCCGGACGAGACCGCCGCCTTCATCGCGGACTGGGCGCAATCGGGCCTGATCAATATCGCCGGCGGCTGTTGCGGCACCACGCCCGCCCATATCGCCGCCATTGCGCGGGACGCGCGCGCCGGCGCGCCGCGCAAACGCGATGACCGGCCCAGGGCCATGCGCCTGTCCGGTCTTGAACCCTTCGAGCTGGCCTGAGGAGCCCGTATGTCTGACGCCTCACCCTCTCGCGCGACGTTCGTCAATGTGGGCGAACGCACCAACGTCACTGGCTCTGCGAAATTCCGCAAGCTGATCAAGGCGGGCGATTATGCGACTGCGCTCGATGTGGCGCGTCAGCAGGTGGATGCGGGCGCCCAGATCATTGACGTGAACATGGATGAGGGCCTGCTGGATTCAAAGCAGGCCATGACCACCTTCCTCAATCTGATCGCCGCCGAGCCCGACATCGCCCGCGTGCCGATCATGATCGACAGCTCCAAATGGGAGGTGATCGAGGCGGGCCTGAAATGCGTGCAGGGCAAGGCCATCGTCAACTCGATCTCCATGAAGGAGGGCGAGGCCGAGTTCCTCAAGCACGCCCAGGCCTGCAAGGATTATGGCGCCGCTGTCGTGGTGATGGCGTTCGACGAAGAGGGGCAGGCGGACACGGCCAAGCGCAAGATCGAGATCTGCGAGCGCGCGTACAAGATCCTCGTCGACAAGATCGGCTTTGACCCCAACGACATCATCTTTGATCCCAATATCTTTGCGGTGGCGACGGGGATCGAGGAGCACAACAATTATGCGGTGGACTTCATCGAGGCCGCCCGCTGGATCCGCGAGAACCTGCCCGGCTGTCACGTCTCGGGCGGTCTGTCGAACATCTCCTTCTCCTTCCGCGGCAATGAGCCGGTGCGCCGGGCCATGCACTCGGTCTTCCTCTACCACGCCATCAAGGCGGGAATGGATATGGGGATCGTCAACGCCGGCCAGCTCGACATCTATGACGAGATTGACGCCGAGCTGCGCGAGCTTGTCGAGGATGTGATCCTCAACCGCCGCGAGGATGCGACCGAGCGCCTTCTCGAGGCCGCCGAGCGCTATCGGGATTCTGGCGAAGCCGCCGAGAAACAGGATGAAGCCTGGCGCGCCCTGCCGGTGGAGGAGCGGCTCAAGCACGCCCTCGTCAAGGGCATCGACGCCTATGTGGAAGAGGACACAGAGGAGGCCCGTCAGGCCGCCGAACGTCCGCTGCACGTGATCGAAGGCCCGCTGATGGCGGGGATGAATGTGGTCGGCGACCTCTTCGGCGAAGGCAAGATGTTCCTGCCCCAGGTCGTCAAATCCGCGCGCGTGATGAAGAAGGCCGTCGCCTATCTCTTCCCCTTCATGGAGGAGGAGCGCCTCGCGAGCGGCGCCGAGGAAGAGGCCGCCGGCAAGATCATCATGGCGACCGTGAAGGGCGATGTGCACGATATCGGCAAGAATATCGTCGGCGTCGTGCTGCAGTGTAACGGCTATGACGTGGTCGATCTGGGCGTGATGGTGCCCGCCGAGACCATTCTCGAGACCGCGCGCGCCGAGAAGGCCGACATTATCGGCCTGTCCGGCCTGATCACGCCGTCGCTCGATGAAATGGTGCATGTGGCGTCCGAGATGCAGCGTCAGGGCTTTGACCTGCCCTTGATGATCGGCGGCGCCACCACTTCGCCCGCCCATACCGCGGTGAAGATCGAACCGGCCTATTCCAAGGCGCCCGTCATCCACACCACCGACGCCAGCCGGGCTGTGGGCGTGGTCTCGCGCCTTCTGTCCAGGGAAGAGCGGCAGCCGCTCTGGGACGAAGTTTCGACCCGCTACGAAAAGATCCGTGAAACCCGCGCCCGCACCCAGGGCAGTCGCGAACGCGTCAGCATCGAGGACGCCCGTCAGAACGCGTTCGACGCCGATGCGGGCGACTATCAACCCGTAGCGCCGCAAAAGACCGGCCTGACCACCATCGACGATGTCCGGCTGTCCGATCTCGTGGACTATATCGACTGGACGCCCTTCTTTTTCTCCTGGGAGCTCAAGGGCAGCTATCCCGCCATTCTCGACGATCCCAACCGGGGCGAGGCGGCGCGCAACCTGTTCAAGGATGCGCAGGCCATGCTCAAGACCATGGTTGAAGAGGACTGGCTCAAGCCGCGGGGCGTCGTCGGATTGTGGCCGGCGCGCCGCGACGGCGATGACGTGATTGTCTTCGCTGATGAGGAACGCAGCGCGGAGGCCGGGCGCTTCTTCGGTCTGCGCCAGCAATCAAGGAAAGAGGGCGACAAGCCCAATTTCTCGATCACCGATTTCATTTCGGCCAAGCAGGACGACTGGATCGGCGGTTTCGCGGTGACGGCGGGCGAGGGCGAGCAGGCGATCATTGACCGCTTCAAGGCGAACAATGACGACTATTCCGAGATCCTGTTCAAGTCGCTCTCGGACCGGTTCGCCGAAGCCTTCGCGGAATATCTCCACCAGCGCGTGCGCCGCTCGATCTGGGGCTATGCGTCCGACGAGACGCTGTCCAATGAGGAATTGATCAAGGAAGCCTACGCCGGCATCCGCCCGGCGCCGGGCTATCCCGCTCAGCCCGATCACACCGAGAAGGGTCTGCTGTTCAAGCTTCTCGAAGCGACCGACCGTACGGGCATCAGCCTGACGGAAAGCTGGGCGATGAGCCCGGCCTCGTCCGTGTCGGGGCTCTACCTCGCCCATCCCGACAGCGTCTATTTCGCGGTGGGCCGGATCGCCAGGGATCAGGTCGAGGACTACGCCAAGCGCAAGGGCTGGACCCTGAAACGGGCGGAGAAGGAACTCGCTCCAATCCTCGGTTATGAGCCGGATGCAGAGGCGGTTGCGGCGGCGGAAGCGGCCGAATAGAAAACGCTTGCGACAAATGTAGCATCATGGTTTGGTTCTCCCAAGGGGAGAAACTCGATGCACAAGATCATCTATGTCGCCTTTGCAGGCGCAATGCTTTTTCAGTCGGCATTCGCTCAGTCAGATGCCGGGCCGGACAACGGGCTGCCTGACAGGATCGTGTCCTACTTCGACATGACGCCAGAGGTGCTCGAGGGTTATGCGCCAGACGGCAATGAACTCGGCATGGCGACACAGCTCTTCAGTTTTGTCGGGCGCGAGGATCTGACCCAGCGCCTGCAGGACACCGCCTACACGCAGCCAACGTGTCCTGTGCTGCGTGAAGACGGCTTGCAGGCGGTCCTGGAGGCTGTTGGAGACGCCCGGATCGTCATGATCAACGAGGCGCATGACGATCCCTATCATCGCTGGGTCATCGCCCGACTGGCCGAAGCGCTGGCGCCTGACTTCACGATCTTCGCTGCCGAGACCTTTTCAAACGAAGGGGATGTGGAGGCGCTTGTTCCAGAAGCGAGCATGGATATCGGCTGGTATTCAAGCGAGCCGATTTACGGGCGTCAGCTCAGGACGCTGGTCGATCTTGGATACCGCTTCGCGGCTTACGAGATCACGCGCGAGCAACGCCTTGTGGATCGGAGCGAAGGATACATGGCGAGCATTGCCGAGCGCGAGGAGGCGCAGGCGGTCAATTTCATCGCAAATGCGCTCGAAGCATATCCGGACGCCCGCATCCTGGTGCATGTCGGGTATAGCCATCTCAATGAAGTCGGCGGCGAAGACGGCGAGGAGACGTCGCGCTGGTTCGCCGCGCGCCTGCGTGACAAGACGGGCATCGATCCCCTGACGATTTCCCAGACCTCTTGCAGCGTCGAGTCAGGGGCTGGGATGGACGTCCTGACCGAAAGCCCGCTGGTGGATGGCTCTGGCTTGCTCGTCACCCAGAGGCAGCCGGGCTGGGTTGATCTGTTTCTCGGGCGTCCGCCCATGCGCTTTACCGATGGACGCCCCGACTGGCGCTACGCCATCGGCGATCGGCCTGTCGCCGTTCCTGCATCCCTGCTTCCGGAAGAGACGCGCATCATCATCGAGGCCCGGGCGCCCGGTGAGGACCTTGGGATGATCCCCGTCGAGCGTTTGATGCTCTATCCGGGAGAGAGGCTGCCGCTGATGCTGCCGGAAGGAGACTGGGTGCTGACGGCCTGGACGCCAGAGGGATCCTTCAGGGACCCCGTTGAGGTTACAGTGCCGCCAGCCCCATAGGATCTATTCAGCGTCGCCATCCGCCACATGCACGTCCGGTCCGAGCGGAACGACCGCGGTCGGATTGATCATGTTATGGCTTTCGTAATAGTGCCGCTTGGCGTGTTCGAGATTGAACACATCACCGACCCCGTGCTGCGTGTGCAGGCGCCGGGCATAGGCGTTGATGTGCGGGTATTCGATCAGGCGCTTGAGATTGCACTTGAAGTGGCCGTGATAGACCGGGTCGAAGCGCACCAGCGTGGTGTAGAGCCGCCAGTCGGCCTCGGTCACGTCATCGCCGATCAGATAGGCGCGGCCGTCTGACAAGCGGTCCTCAATCCAGTCGAGCGCTTCAAACAGCGTCGTCACCGCCTCTTCATAGGCGTCCTGCGTCGTGGCGAAGCCGGATTTGTAAACCCCGTTATTGATCTCGTCGTAGACGCGCGCGTTCACCGCATCGATCTCCTCGCGCAACGCCTCGGGATAGTAATCGCCCGGCTCGGCGCCCACGCCGTCAAAGGCGGAGTTGAACATTCGGATGATGTCCGCGCTTTCGTTGGAGACGATGGTGTTCGTCTTCTTGTCCCACAGCACGGGCACCGTGACCCGGCCCGAATAGTCGGACTTTGCGGCGGTATAGACCTGGTGCATGAATTCGGCATCGTGCAGCGGGTCCGCAATGACGCCGGGCCCGTCCTTGAAGGTCCAGCCGTTTTCCCGCATCAGCCAGTGCACGACCGAGAGATCGATCATATCCTCCAGGCCCTTGAGCCGGCGGAAGATCAGGGTGCGGTGCGCCCAGGGGCAGGCCAGTGACACATAAAGATGGTAGCGGCCCGGCTCGGCCTTGAACCCGGCCTGGCCAGTCGGTCCGGCCGAACCGTCCGTTGTCACCCAGTTGCGGAAGATGGCTTCAGAGCGCTTGAAGCGCCCACCGTTGGACTTGGTGTCGTACCATTGATCATGCCAGACGCCGTCGACGAGCAATCCCATGAGTTTCTCCTTGTTTGCGCCCCTGCAGAGTGATGAGCCGACCTAGAACCGGCCCTGCTGGTAATCGAGCATCGCCTGGCGCACTTCGCCCTCGGTGGTCATCACGAACGGACCGCCCCAGACGATGGGTTCTCCAATGGGCTTGCCGGCCGCCAGCATCAGGCGCGCGCCCTTGGGGCCGGCCTTGATGCGGATCGTGTCGCCGCGTCCGAACACGCCGAGCTGGGCTTCGGTCAGCTTCAGGCCGCCCGCTTCCACATCGCCCGTGTGTACGGCGATGAAAGCCGTCTTGGCGTCAGAGATCGGTTCCTCGAAGGTCGCGCCGGGCTCCATGCGCAGTTCGGCGTAGAGCGGCTCGACGGTGACGTCGCGCACAGGACCCTCGATCCCGGCGGAGGTCCTGCCGGTGACGATCTTGGCGACCACGCCCTCACGCACGTCAGAGGGCACCCGGTTCTCGTCGAACTCCTGATAGCCGGGATCCTTCATCTTTTCCGCCTTGGGCAGGTTCACCCAGAGCTGAAAGCCGCTCATCAGCCCGTCTTCCTGCTCGGGCATTTCGGAATGCACGATGCCGCGTGCGGCGGTCATCCACTGCACGCCGCCCGGCTCGATCACGCCTTCATGGCCCTTGTTGTCCTTGTGGCGCATGCGGCCCTCGACCATGTAGGTCACGGTTTCAAAACCGCGGTGCGGGTGGGGCGGGAAGCCCGCCAGATAGTCGCCCGGATTGTCCGAGTGGAACTTGTCCAGCATCAGGAACGGGTCGAGCACCTGCAGATCGGGCGTGCCCAGAAGGCGCGTCAGCTTCACGCCCGCGCCATCAGAGGTGGGACGGCCTTGGGTAATTTTGACGATGGGGCGATAGTGAGCGCTCATCAAAGCCTCCGTTTTCCTTGTTCAGAAGGAAGATGGGGGCCAGACACCCTGAAGGCGAGGGCGCAATCAGACAGGCAGCTTTTCCGATTTGAGAATAATCAGTCCTTGCATCATGTCGCGATGGACGAAACCCTAGGAGCGCTGTAACGCATCGCCTTTGACTATTTACCGGAGGAAACGACGGCATGTCCCAAGAGCCGTTCGTCCTGGGTTGGGAAGAATGGGCCGCCTTTCCCGGGCTGGCGCTTCCCGCCATCAAGGCCAAGATTGACACCGGCGCGAAGACCAGCGCTTTGCATGCCGTGGCGATCGAGCCCTTCGGTCCTGCCAACAAGCCGCAGGTCCGCTTCGTCATGCACCCGATCCCGGATCAGCCGGATCTGGAGGTGGTTTGCGCCGCCCCGGCGGTGGATCGCCGGGAGGTGACGTCCTCGAATGGCGAAACCGAGCTGCGCTGGGTGATCGAGGCGAAAGTCACCATAGGTGAGCGCACCTGGCCCATCGAGGTCACGCTGACCAATCGCGAGAACATGGCGTACCGCATGCTGCTCGGGCGCTCGGCGATCCTTGATGACATGGTGGTCAGCCCGACCCAGTCCTGCGCCCAGAAAGCGCTGAGCTATGATCTTTATCAGCACCTGCCGCGCAGCAAGCCGGTGCACCGTCCCTTGCGCATCGCCATTCTGACGCGTGAGCCGAAGAATTATTCCTCCCAGCGTCTGAAAGAGGCCGCCGAGGCCCAGGGCCACGTGGCGGAAATGATCAACACGGCGCGTTGCACCATGGCGATCAACGCCCTGTCCCCGGCGATCTATTATGATGGTCGTCGCTTGCCGCGCTATGACGCCGTCATACCGCGCATTGGCGCGTCGATGACCAATTACGGCATGGCGGTTCTGCGCCAGTTCGCCATGACGGGCGCCTATATTCTCAACACGCCTGACGCCATTGGCGCCAGCCGGGACAAGCTCTACGCCCATCAGGTGCTGGCGCGCGCAGGGATCGGCATGCCGACGACGGCGTTCGCCCACTCTCCCAAGGACACCAAGAACCTCATCGAGCATGTGGGCGGCGCGCCGCTGGTGGTGAAATTGCTGGAGAGCACACAAGGCCGAGGCGTGGTGCTGGCGGAAACCGGCAAGGCGGCCGAATCCGTGATTGACGCCTTCCGCGGGCTGGATGCGAACTTCATCGTTCAGGACTTCGTCAAGGAAGCCTCGGGCGTGGACATTCGCTGCTTTGTCATTGGCGGCAAGGTGGTCGCCGCCATGAAGCGCGAAGCCCAGGCGGGCGAGTTCCGTTCCAACCTGCACCGCGGCGGCCAGGCCAGCCGTGTGCGCATTTCAAAGGAAGAGCGCTCCGCCGCTGTGAAGGCGGCGCGTGCGCTGGGGCTTTCTGTGGCGGGCGTGGACATGCTCCGCTCGGATGAAGGGCCGAAAGTCCTCGAGGTGAATTCTTCGCCCGGTCTTGAGGGGATCGAGAAGTCGAGCGGCAAGGATGTGGCCGAGATGATCATTGATCATATCGAAGCCCATGTGCGCGCCCTGCGCCGTCCGCCGGCGCGCCGCCGCAAGACCAAGGCGACTGACGCCGGAGCGGCGGAATAAGAAAACGCCCGGGCGCTCAGGGAGCGCCCGGGCGATCCGGTATTACATGCCCGGCATGATCACGCTGTCGATGACGTGCACGACGCCGTTCGAGGCGTCCACATCGGCGGCGATGACATTCGCGCCGTCGACCATGACGGATCCGTCGTCGCCCACAACGACATTGACCGTGTCGCCCTGCAGGGTGGTCAGGTCATAGGAACCCGGCGCAACGTCCTCGGCGAAATACTCGCCCTGAACCACATGGTAGGTCAGGATCGCGGTCAGCTGATCGCGGTTTTCCGGCTGCAGAAGCGCGTTGAGCGTATCGTCGCCCACGGCGGCGAAGGCGTCATTGGTCGGCGCGAACACGGTGAAGGGGCCATCACCGGACAGGGCGTCGACCAGGCCGGCGGTCTGAAGCGCCGTCACCAGGGTGGAGAAGTTCTCATCGCCCGTGGCGATGCTGACGATGGAGGGCTGGCTGGCGTGATGGTCCTTGCTCATTTTCGGAGCAGAGGTTTCGGCGGGGGTCGCAAACGCCGGCGCGGCCAGGGCTGCGCTCAGAGCGGCGGCGGTCAGAACAGTCAGTTTACGCATGTCTGGTCTCCCATATGGGTGTGATCAGGCCTGCAGACGGTATGCCTGCCGGCGTTCCAATGCGACTGGAACACCCATGGTTACGCAGCGTCTGCGCAACCGGATCAATCTCAGTTCACTAATGACAGGAAATTTTTACGTTCGACCGGGGGTTGAGCGTCCCGGCGCAATCGGGCGTTAGTCCGCGCCGCGCTGCGCGGGCTGGAAGTACACGTCCAGACCGCCCCCCATATTGGCGAGCCAGAGGACGCCGGGATGCTGCTGAAGGCTGTCATCCTCCTGCAGGGTTTCAGCGGTGATCACCTTGAGCGGCCAGTCGGGAAAAAGCGCCGCTTCGCCATAGGCGATGTCCAGAATGGCGAATTCCTCATTGCGCCGATCATCCCATATGCATTCGAGAATTGAGCGGATGACCTTCGGGGAGCCTTCCATAGCATGCAGGCAGCGCCGGTCATTCATCAGGAAGGCAGAGGTCACGCCGACACGGGCGTTATGTTCTGCGCTGCTGGTCAGCAACGATTCAATTTCCGCTACGCCGAGATCGGCGCGCAATACGCTGCGATATGCGACTCGGAACACCCAAGTCTCCTGATGGATTCCTTCAAACTTGTTAGGAACTTATGGAAGTCAGCCGACGAAAAAAGGCGAATTCGTTACAGTGAACGCATTTATTGTAGTTCTAAGCAGTTTTACGCGTATTCATTGTGAGCTGTATTTGCCTGTCTAGTCGGAGCCTCCGCCACCCGGAGTAAGGATTTCAAGTGTTTCGCCTGGGTTCACTTCAATTCTGAAGAGCGCATCCAGAAGTTGCCGGCTGCCATCGGTTCGCCAGAGGCATTGTGCGCCTGTGGCGCCGGGGCCGCCGCCGCGAAGTCCGGCCGGATGCTCGCTCCTGCGCCCGGACAGCAGCGCCGCCTGCATTGGCTCCAGAAATGTGATTCGCCGGATTGAACCGTCTCCGCCCGGGAAACGGCCCTGGCCGCCAGAGCCCTGGCGGATCGCATGGGTCTGCACCCGGACCGGATAGCGCGCCTCAAGCACTTCGGGATCGGTGAGCCGTGAATTGGTCATGTGGGTGTGTACCGCGCTGGCGCCGGCAAAGCCCGAACCGTCAGCATAATAGCCTGCGCCGGCCCCGCCGCAGATCGTCTCGTAATACTGGCGAGTCTCGTCGCCGAAGGTGAAATTGTTCATCGTGCCTTGCGCGCAGGCCATGCGGCCCGTCGCCATGAACAGGGCGTCCACCACCAGCTGGCTGGTCTCCACATTGCCGGCCACCACTGCGGCGGGCGGCACGGGATTGAGCAGGCTGCCTTCGGGCACGATGAGCGTGATGGGTTTGAGGCATCCTTCATTGAGCGGGATGGCGTCATCCACGAGGCACCGCAGCACATAAAGCACCGCCGCTCGGGTCACGGCGCTGGGCGCGTTGAAATTGCTCGGGCGTTGTTCGGACGTGCCGGTGAAATCGATCACAGCGGTGCGGTCTTTCTGGTCGACGTTGATCTTCACCTTGATGACCGCGCCGTCCTCGAGCCGCATTTCCGCTTCACCATCCTTCAGCGCCTGGATCACACGGCGTACGGCGCGTTCGGCATTGTCCTGCACATGCCCCATATAGGCGCGGACCACCGCCGTGCCCTCAAGCGTGTTGAGCTTGGTCAGCTCGGCTGCGCCTTTCGAGCAGGCGGCAAGCTGGGCCTTGAGGTCGGCAATGTTCTGATCGGGATTGCGGGCGGGGTGGGCGCCCGAGGCGAGGACCTTGCGCACGGCGTCTTCTTCGAAGCGGCCCCGGGTGAGGATCTTCACGCTGTCAAAGATCACGCCCTCCTCGTCGATGGTTTTCGAGAAGGGCGGCATGGAGCCCGGCGCAATGCCGCCGATATCGGCATGGTGCCCCCGTGAGGCCACATAGAACATCCGCTCGCCGCGCTCGTCGCACACGGGCTGGATCACGGTGACGTCCGGCAGGTGGGTGCCGCCATTATAGGGCGCGTTCACCGCCACCGCGTCGCCGGGGCCGAGATCGGGATGCGCATCCACCGCCGCGCGGACGCTGGCGGACATCGAGCCCAGATGGACGGGCATGTGGGGCGCGTTCGCGACCAGACCGCCCTCGGCGTCAAACACCGCGCAGGAGAAATCGAGCCGCTCCTTGATGTTCACCGAGTGCGCCGTGCGTTCGAGCACCACGCCCATCTGTTCGGCGATCGACATGAAGCGGCGGTTGAACAATTCAAGCCGGATCGGATCAAGGCTCGTATCGCCCGCTTGCAGGGGGGCGGCGGCTTCGTGGGTCAGCACCAGCATGCCGTCCGCAAGGCGATCCGCCCGCCAGCCCGGATCGAGCACGATGGTCTGGTTGGCGTCCATGATCAGGGCGGGGCCCTGAACGCGCGCCTCAGCGCCCAGATCGGCGAGGTCGTAGACCGGCACGGAGCGGGTTTCGCCCTTGATGTGCATGGAGGCCTCTGCACGGGCGTCCACATCGCCGCTCTGTGCTGGCAAATCGGCTTCCGCACGCGGCGCGCCGGCGGGCGCGCCCTCCGCATCCGCAGCAGCGGAATCCAGGATCAGCACGGCGTTCTCCGGCATGAATCCGAAGAGCTGACTGTGGGCGGCGTCAAAGTCCTTGCGCATCTGCGCGTCGTCCGTCCAGGCGACGGGCAGGGCGGTGTCAGAACCCTGGACCCTGATGCGCACTTCCCGGCTGACCTTGATGTCGCGAGCGTGCTGGGCCTTGAGTGAGGACAGCGCCTCGTCTTCCAGCTGGGCCAGAACCCGTTCCGCAGCGGCCAGGCCCTCATCGTCAAACACAATCTCAAGCCCGGCCTGACGCGTGTCGCGCAGCGGAGCGAGGCCGATGCCATAGGCGGAGAGAAGCCCGGCCTTGGGATGGATCAGCGCGGTGCGCATGCCAAGCGCTTCAGCCACCTTGCAGGCATGCTGGCCGCCCGCGCCGCCGAAGGCGTTCAGCGCATAGCCGCGCGGGTCCACGCCCTGAGCCGTGGAGATCTGCTTGATGGCGTCGGCCATGGCTTCAATCGCGACCGACAGGAAGCCTTCCGCAGCGGCCTCGGGACTGTCGAGCCCCATCTTGTCCGCCAGCTTGCCAAGCGCTGTGCGGGCCGCGTCCACATCCAGCGGCCCGTCATGATTGGGGCCGAACACCTTGGGGAACCAGTCAGGCTGGATGCGGCCCAGAACCACATTGGCGTCGGTGACAGCCGCAGGTCCGCCGCGTCCATAGCAGGCCGGTCCCGGATCGGCGCCCGCACTGCGCGGCCCCACCCGCGCGCGTTCGCCATCAAAGTCGAGCACGGAGCCGCCGCCGGCCGCCACCGTATGCACGCTGAGCATGGGCGCGCGCAGCACCCGGCCATCAAGGCTGGCCATGTCGGTGCGCGAATAGCTGTCCCCGTCAAAGCGGGAGACATCCGTCGAGGTGCCGCCCATGTCAAAACCGATGACCTTGTCATGCCCGGCGGATTTGGCGGTCAGAGCCATCCCGACCACGCCGCCGGCAGGCCCGGACAACACCGCATTGCGCGCCTTGAAATGCCGGGCGCTCGAAAGACCGCCGCCCGATTGCATGAAATAGAGCGGCGCGCCTTCGAGGCCCCGATCCACCCGGCCCACATAGTCGCGCAGCACAGGCTCGAGATAGGCGTCGATCACGGCGGTTGAGGCGCGCGGCACGAGCTTGATCAATGGGCTCGCCTCGCTGGAACAGGTGATGTGTTCGAACCCGGCCTCGCGCGCCAGAGAGGCGGCGGCCTGTTCGTGGGCGTCATTGGCGTGCGCGTTCATGAAGGCGATGGCGACGCTTTCAAACCCGTCCGACCGGGCGGTCTTCAGCGCGGCCTTGACCGCTTCGGCGTCAAACGCCTCGACTTCCTGACCATCCGTGGCGATGCGGCCTTTGACCTCGACTGTCTGGGCCGGCAGGGGCGAGGGGCGCTTGATCTCCAGCGCGAAAATATCCGGGCGGGTCTGGTCGCCAATACTCAGAATGTCGCCGAATCCGGACGTCACCAGGAACAGCGTCTTGGCGCCATCGAGCTCCAGCAAGGCATTGGTGGCCACGGTCGTGCCCATCTTCACCGCAGCGAGCGCGCCCTGGGGCAGCGGAGCGCCGGTCTCAACGCCCAGAAGACGACGCACTCCCTCGGTCGCGGCGTCCTCATAGGCGTCGGAGTTGGACAGGAGTTTGAGGGCCTTGAGCTCGCCGTCCGGCGCTCGCCCGATGATGTCCGTGAACGTGCCGCCCCGATCAATCCAGATTTCCCATTCGGCTTGGGCGGCTTGAGATCGGGTCACGCGGAACTCCTTGGCGGCGACTGTGAAGGCCTGCCGCTATGAACAGCATACCTTGCCCGGACAGAGCAAGAACGCGCCCACATGTGCGACAGGAGTCGGATGCGGGAAATCATGGCGCAAAGGTCCCCTCTTGGGTATTATTTCGCGGATGCAGCGTCGTCCTTTCATCCCATGCCGCCTCGGCGGCGGCTCGCCACGGGAGGCGGGGGCATGAGCTTTTGGCGCAGACTGGCCGATTTCATCACCGGACATCATGATCCGTTCGAATGCCGGGGCAAGGACTGCCCGCCCGGACGGGCGGTGGATGATGCGGAATTCGCCATGGCCCTGATCGGGCTCGGCGCCAAGATGGCGAAGGCCGATGGCGTGGTGACGCGCAATGAAGAGCGCGCCTTCCTGCAGGTCTTCCGGGCGCCGCCCGGCTTTGAGGAATCCCTGCGTCGCGCCTTCGATCTCGCCAAGCAGACGACCCTGGGCTTTGACGGCTACGCCCGCAGACTGGGGCGGCGCTTCAAGGATCATCCGGCTGTGCTCGAAGATGTTCTGGATGGTCTGTTCCACATCGCCAAGGCCGATGGCCGCGTGACGAAGGACGAGGATGACTTCCTCGCGCAGGTCGCCAATCTGTTCGGATTTTCCGAGCGCGAGTATGACCGTATCCGCGTGGGGCATCTTGGGGCGCCCGAGGATGATCCCTATGTGATTCTCGGCATTGATCGGGATGCGGATGATCAGGCGGTGAAGAGAGCCTATCGCCGCGTGGCGTCTCAAAATCACCCTGACCGGTTGATCGCGCGCGGCGCGCCGGCGGAGATGCAACGCATTGCGGTGGAGAAGATGGCGGTGATCAACGCCGCCTACGCCGCCATCAATCGCCAGAGACAAACGGGCGGCGGACTGGCCGCCCCTGCTGAATGACAAATCCTTCACTGTTCGGGATCGAACATTGACCTGAGGCGTTCACTTCCCAGATGATCACTGTAAGGCTGGGACTGATGACTCACCGTGGAGAGCTGATTATGACGCACCAACCGACCTTTGACGGGGGCAACCTCATGAACGCGTTGCGTGCGCTTCTCGCCGGTGTCGCGGCGATCGCCGTGATAGGTCTTGTCCTGGTGCTTGCAGCCTTTCTGACCATGGCGGCCTTTGTGGTCGCCGGCGTCGCCGCCGTTGGCGCGGCCGGCTACTGGGCCTGGCGGAAGCTGACCCGGGGCTCGCACAAGCGATCTGCGGACGAGACGGTTCTGGTGGCCCGCCGCGGCCCCCACGGCTGGACGGTGGATGGTGAGGACCAGCCCCGCGGCGCCTAGGCGTCACACTCTGAAAAGCATCGTGAGCGATACAGTGCTTGCAGGCTGGGGCCGGCTCGCTTAGAGCCGGTTCATGTCTTTACGCCACTTCGCTCTTCTGTTCGGTATCTGCCTGGTCTGGGGCTTCAATTTCGTCGTTGCGAAATGGTCGCTCTCAGGCACGCCTGTGCTGGTGGAAGGGTTTGAGGGCAGTCCGCCCTTCTTCTTCGCGTTTCTGAGATTCTTTCTGCTCTACGCCGTGCTCGGTCCCTGGCTGCGGCCCGTGCCCAAGCGCATGGGCGCAGTGATCGGGGCGGCGCTGACCATGGGCGCGATCCAGTTCGCGCTCCTGTTCGTGGGTTTGCGATACGCCTCCCCATCGGCGATCGCGATCGTGGTGCAGCTCGCCGTGCCCTTCACCACAGTGCTCTCCATTCTCTTCCTCAAGGAGAAAGTGCGCTGGGTGCGGGGCTCGGGCATGGCGATCGCCTTTGTGGGCGCGGCGCTGGTGGTGTTCAAACCGGCCGAGTTCTCCTTTACGGCCGGGCTGCTGGCCGGTGTCGGCGCGGCTTTCGCGGCGGCGGCGGGCTCGATCCTTGTGAAGAAGGCGGACATGTCCGCCATGTCGCTCCAGGCCTGGATCGGTTTGATCTCCTGGCCGCCGCTGCTGATCATGACCTTGCTGTTCGAACGCGACCAGATCGCGTCCTCTCTGGACGGTGGATGGCTGTTCGTCGCCTCGCTGGCCTTTACGGTTCTGCTGGTGAACATCTTTGGCCATGGCTCTTTCTATTACCTCCTGCGCCGCTATGACGCCTCGCTCATTGCGCCCATGACGCTGATGGGCCCGCTGATCGGGGTCATTCTGGGCGTGGTGTTGCTGGGCGATCCGGTGACCTGGCAGCTGATCGTTGGCGGCCTGCTGGCGCTGGCGGGCGTCGGCGTGGTCGCCGCGCGCCGCGCCAAGACCGTCGATCCGGCGACGCCCATGGGGCGACCGCGTTAGGAGATCGGAATGCAGGTGATCAAGCACGCCTCGCCCAATTTCAACGAGCGCCGCCTGCCGCTCTCCATGCTGGTCCTGCACTATACCGGGATGGAAACGGGGGAGGCCGCGATCGAGCGTCTGGCCGATTCCGATGCGGGCGTCAGCGCGCATTATGTGGTCGAGGAGACAGGTCGGATCATCCAGATGGTCGCCGAGGACAAGCGCGCCTGGCATGCGGGCAAGGGCGTCTGGCGTGGCTGCGAGGATGTGAATTCGGCCTCCATCGGCATCGAGATCGTCAATGGCGGCCATGATTTCGGTCTGCCGGACTATCCCGAAGCGCAAATCGTGGCGGTTCTGGCCCTGTCCCGCGCCATCCTGTCCCGTCATCCCATCGCGGCCTGTGATGTCATCGGACACTCTGATCTTGCGCCTGACCGCAAGCAGGATCCGGGCGAGAAATTTCCCTGGAAGCGCCTGGCCGAGAATGGCGTTGGTCTGTGGCCTGATCCGGCGCCGGCCGGTTTTGCGCCGTCTGCGCCTGGCGATGACGGCGAGGCTGTCGAGGCCTTGCGTCAGTCCCTCTTTGAGATCGGTTATGGCGTTGCGCGTACGGGGGCTTATGACGACGCCCTGAAGTCTGTCGTTCTGGCCTTCCAGCGACGCTTCCGTCCAGACCTCTTGAGCGGAAATGCGGATGAGGAGACGTGCGTCCTCATCGAGGGTCTGCGTCGGAAGGTGACATCTGTCACTTCGAAAAGGTGACGCCTGCAACCTGATCAGGGGGCGGGACACGGGCAGTCTCGGGGCAATAAAGCAAAGGAGCTTGCCCCATGTTGTTGTCCTTGATCGCCGCTCTGGGCTCCGTGTCCGTCACCGTCAGCACGCCGAACCCGGAAGGCGACATGTATGTCTCCATCTGTTCGGAAGACACCTTCCTGAGCGGCGCCTGCGAGCATGGCCTGCGCCGGGCCGCGACGGCTGAAGACGTTTTCGTGTTCGACGATGTGCCGGCGGGGCAATGGGCGGTGCAGGTCTGGCGGGACCCTGAAGGGGATGGCGAGATGCGCACCATGGCGTTCGGCATCCCGGCCGAGCCGGTTGTGATCTCCAATGATCCGCCCATGAATTTCGGTCCGCCCCGGTTCCGCGATGCGGCCGTGACTGTTGGAGAGGCGGGCGTCGAGCTTGAGCTTTCTATCCGCTGATTGCTTGCCTCGCAGTCAGACAGACTGGCCGTCGCGCTTGACCGCGGCGGCCTTTTTCTTGATGGGATGATCCATCAGAGGGCCGGGCGGCCGCTGCTGCGAGAGGGGAAACCCTGCAGGAGAGGAAAGTCCGGGCTCCATGGAGGCAAGGCGCCGGGGAAATCCCGGCGGGCCGGTTCGCCGGTTCAGGGACAGCGCCGCAGAAATCAGACCGCCGCACTCCGGTGCGGCAAGGGTGAAACGGTGGGGTAAGAGCCCACCGCCCCGACCGCAAGGAAGGGGGCACGGCAAGCCCCGCCTGGAGCAAGACCGAATAGGGACCCGCGCTGCGCTTCGGCGCAGCAGACGCGCCTCCGCGTCGAGGTCCGGGTAGGTTGCTGGAGGCGTCGTGCAAGCGGCGTCCTAGAGGAATGGTCGCCCCCGGTCATCACATGGGATGACATGGGACAGAACCCGGCTTACAGGCCCTCTGATCCTGTTTTTCAGGTGTTTATGGTGCGCAAAAGGTTAACGCGACGCCTGATCTGTTCTCAATCTGTTCTTGATCTTGTGTCCCGCTTTACGCGGGATTTTCTGTTTTCATGCGGGAAAACGATCTGCGCAACAGGTTAGAACCATTGTAACCCATGCTTTCCCATGTTATCCCATAGTTAACCCGCCAAGATGGGGCGCGGGTGAGTATGGGGCTTAACCGGTCATGTTCGTCTCCACGACGACAAACGGAATTGATGCGAAGGGGCGGGTGTCTGTACCGGCCGATTTCCGCGCGACCGTGTCCGGCCAGGGCTTTCCCGGCATTTATGTCTGGCGCTCCTTCAACGGCCCCTTCCTGGAAGGGGGCGGCCAGCGCCTTCTCGAAGACTATTCGGACGCCATCGAGGATCTGGACCCGTATGATCCGGCCCGGACCGCGTTCGAGCGTGTGATCTTTGGCGGCGCGAAGGCGCTGAGCTTTGACTCCACGGGCCGGGTCTCTTTACCGAAGGAATTTCTCGACCATGCCGGCCTCGACAAGCAGGCGGTCTTCATCGGCATGGGTAAGCGCTTCGAGATCTGGGATCCGACCGCCCATGCCGAACAACAGGTCGATGATCTGAGCTTTGCGCGCGACAACAAGTCTGCGCTGCGTCGTCCGTCTCGCCGCCGGGGAGATGAGGCATGAGCGATCAGCCGCATATCCCGGTGATGCTCGACGAGGTGCTGACCCATCTGCAGCCGCGCGATGGCGGCCTCTATGTGGATGGCACCTTCGGCGCGGGCGGTTATACGCGCGGCATTCTGGGCGCCGCGGACTGCCGGGTGCTCGGGATCGACCGCGATCCGAGCGCGCGGGAAACCGCCGAACGGATGAAGCCCGCCTACAAGGGCCGGTTCGCCTTCGGGTTCGGTCCGTTCTCCATGATGGAAGACATCATCGAGGCGGCGGGCAGCTCTGGCGTGGACGGCGTAGTGCTCGATCTCGGGGTCAGCTCGATGCAGCTTGATCAGGCTGAGCGCGGCTTTTCCTTCCAGAAGGACGGCCCGCTGGACATGCGCATGTCCCAGTCCGGCCCGACGGCGGCGGATGCGGTGAACCATCTTGAAGCCCATGAGCTGGCGGCGATCTTCAAGGTCTATGGCGAGGAGCGTCATGCGCGCCGCGCCGCGAACGCCATCGTGCGCGCCCGCGAGGTCGAGCCGATCACCCGCACGCTGGTGCTGGCCGATATCATCGGCAGGGCGGTCGGCGGCAAGCCGGGGCGCATCCATCCGGCCACCCGCTCGTTTCAGGGCTTGCGCATCTACGTCAATGACGAGCTGGGCGAACTTGTACGGGGCCTGCAGGCCGCCGAACGCGTGCTCCGGCCCGCCGGGCGTCTGGTGGTCGTGACATTCCATTCGCTGGAAGACCGCATTGTGAAGACCTTTCTGCGCGAACGCGCCGGGCTCACGGGCGGCGGCTCGCGCCATCAACCGGAAATCCAGGCTGAACGCGAACCCAGCTTTGCGCTGGTCAGCAAGAAGGCCCTGTCCGCCACCGAAGCCGAGGCCGCTGAAAACCCGCGCTCTCGGTCGGCCAAGCTGCGCGCCGCGATCCGCAATGAGCACGAGGCCTGGCCGCGTGAGGATGAGGGCTTTGCGGGCGTTCCGTCCTATCGCCGTCTTGAGGAGTGTGTTCAATGATCCGCATCGTTGAAATCGTCGGCGTTCTGGTCGCCGCCGTTCTGCTCGCCGCGCTTTACGTGGCCAAGTCCGGTACGGCGAACGATCAGGAGAAGCTCGCTCAGCTCCAGGCCGAGCTCGCACGGGAGCGGGGGCGGATCAGTGCGCTGGACGCAGAGATCTCTCACCAGGAAGAGCCCGAGAATCTGCGCCGTCTGGCGCGCGCCTATCTGGGCTTTGAGCCGGTGCGCCCCGAACAGGAGCTGGCCTTTTCCGAGCTGCCGCGTCTGAGCGCGGAGGATGCGCCGGAAGGCCTGCGCGAACCGCAGGACGCGCTGGCGACGGCGCGTGTCTCCTACGCTCAACCCGGACGTCAATGATGAAGTTCCTCCGGCGCTTCTCGCGGCGAGTGCGGGTCAGTGATGACCGTCGCGCCACGCCGCCTGCGCCGGTGGAGAGCGCCCCGGCGCGGGCCATGCAGCGGGTTCGGATCGAGAACCGCGCCAACAAGGCGGGGCGTCGTCGCTCGCGTCTCAGCGTCATTGGCCTTGTTCTGAGCGTCGGCTTCGTCATCTCGGCGGGCCGCGCGGTGCAGATCGCTGCTTTTGGCGCTCTGGCGAATGACGAAGAGGAAATGGTGGTCGCCGAAACGGCTCCGGTGCGCCGCGCCTCGATTCTGGACCGTGATGGCGAAATCCTCGCCGCCACACTCGATTTTCACTCGGTCTACGCTGACCCGCTCTATGTCTGGGATGCGGAAGAGGTGGCGCAGCAGCTGGCCACGGTCCTGCCGGATCTCGATGTGGAGCGTCTGACCCGGCGCCTGTCGTCCAATTCCCGCTATGTGCCCATCGCGGACGGGCTCAGCCCGCGCATGCGCCAGGCGATCCACCTTCTGGGCCTGCCTGGCATCTATTTCGAGGTCGAGCCGGGTCGCATCTATCCCAAACAGCGCGTTGCGGCGCATCTTGTGGGCTATGTGGACGGACAGATGCAGGGGGTCGCCGGCGCCGAGCGCGCCTTCGAGGCGGAGCTCGCGGAGGGCGGCCGCCCGGTCAGCCTGTCCATTGACCTGACGGCGCAATACCGTGTCGAGAGCGTGCTGCGCGAACGCATGGCCGCGCACCAGGCGGCGGGCGCTTCCGCCGTGCTGATGCGCGTGGGGACGGGCGAGATCATCGCCATGGCCTCGCTGCCGGACTATGACCCCAACCGCTTCGCCGAAGCGACGGCGCCGGGCTCTGACATTGATCCCCTGTTCAACCAGCCGGTCCAGGGCGTCTACGAACTGGGCTCGGTGTTCAAGCCGCTGGCGCTGGCCGCCGGGCTGGAAGCGGGCAGCGTGCACATGGATGACGTCTATGATGCGTCCTCGCCGGTGCGGATTGGCGGACACACGATCGGCGACTATCGCGGCGAGAACCGGCCGCTGACGGCGCGGGAAATGGTGCTCTATTCCTCCAATATCGCTGCGTCCCGCATGGCGGATGTCATTGGCGCGGATGATCTGACAGGGTTCTATTCCGACCTGCGTCTGTTCGAGGCGCCGCCCATCGAGCTGATGGAGGCGGCGGGACCGAACCTGCCGCGTCGCTGGGGCCGCATCCAGACCATGACCGCATCCTATGGGCACGGTTTCCAGGTCAGCCCGCTGGCGCTGGCCGCGGCTTATGCCGCGCTCGCCAATGGCGGCGTCTATACGCCGCCGACCCTGCGTCCGGTCGCTCCGGGCGAAACGGTCGCCGGGGTGCCCGTGATGAGTCCCAGCGTGGCGGCGCAGGTGCTGGGCGTGATGCGCGAATATGTGGCGCGGTCCCAGACCGGATCGGCCGATGTGGAAGGCCTGGCGGTGGCGGGCAAGACCGGCACGGCGGAACGCGTGGTGGGCGGCCAGTATATGGAGCGCAACACCTTCAACACCTTTGTCGCCATATTTCCGTTCGATGATCCGCAATATGTGCTGACCGTGTCCATGGACCGGCCTCAGCCGACCCCGGAAACCCATGGTTTCTCGACCGCGGGCTGGACCTCCATGCCAGCAGCCGGCGAGATCATTCGGTCGCTGGCCGGCGTGCTGGACATTGACCGTCATGACGCCGACCCTGAGGCTCAAGTCTCAGTCGTCGCTGAATTGTTTGCGCCCCGTCCGCGGCTGGTGGCTCCGTCCGAAGAGCCGGTCGCGCTGGAAGACGCCGAAACCGAGGACCTGCAATGATCCGCACGCTTGCTGACCTTCTGCCCGAGACGCTGAGCGCGCCCCAGGGAGCGGATGGCGTAGAGGTGACGGGGCTGGCGCTCGATAGCCGCAAGGTCAGGCCTGGCGATCTGTTCGCGGCCCTGCCGGGCGTGAAGGTGGACGGCGCGCAATTCATCCCGATGGCGATCGAAAAGGGCGCGGTCTGCATTCTGGCCCCCAAGGGCGTGACCGCCCCCGTCCCGGTGATCGAGGCCGAGGATCCCGCCGAAGCCCTGTCCGCCATCGCGGCGAATTTCTATCCGCGTCAGCCCGCCACCATCGCTGCGATTACCGGCACCAATGGCAAGAGCTCCACCGTCGAGTTCCTGCGCCAGATCTGGGCGAAGGCCGGAATCGAGGCGGCGGCGCTGGGCACGCTTGGGGTCACCCGCGCTTCGGGTCGCACCGATGTGGGCTATACGACCCCGGACGCCATCGCCCTTCACAAGAGCCTGGACCTGCTGACCGAGGAGGGCGTGACCCATCTCGCCATGGAAGCCTCCTCGCACGGGCTCAAGCAACGCCGCATGGACGGGGTGCGCCTGTCGCTGGTGGGCTTTACCAACCTCACCCAGGACCATCTCGACTACCATCCTGATTTCGAGGACTATTTTTCATCCAAGATGCGGCTGTTCTCGGCGCTGGCCCCGATGGGCGCGCCCGCCGTCATCAACATGGATTCCGACTGGTCCCAGCGTGTCGCCCAGGCCGCGCAATCGGCGGGTCTGTCGCCGGTCGAAATCGGTTGGCGCGGTCGGGATCTGACCGTGCACGAAATCACGCCGCATCCGGCGAGCCAGATGGTGCGATTCAGCTGGAAGGGCGAGGAGCGGGAGGTCGACCTGCCGCTGATTGGCGAATTCCAGGCGGCGAACGCCTTGGGCGCTGCGGCCATGGCGATCGCCAGCGGCGTCTCGCCGGATGCCGCTTTTGAAGCCATGGGCCAGCTGACAGGTGTGGCCGGACGTTTGCAGACGGTGGGCACAACGAAGGATGGCGCGCCTGTGCTGCTCGATTACGCGCACACGCCCGACGGCCTGGACAAGCTGCTGCGCGCCGCGCGTCCGCACACCCAGGGGCGGATCATTCTGGTGTTTGGCGCGGGCGGGGATCGCGACCCGACCAAGCGCGCCCCAATGGGTGAGATCGCCGCTCGCCTGTCGGATGTCGCCATCGTCACCGATGACAATCCTCGCTCTGAGGACCCCGCCGGTATCCGCAAGACCATTCTGGCCGCCTGTCCGGGCGCGCAGGAGATCGGTGACCGCGAGGCGGCGATCCGGGCCGGCATCGAGATGCTGAAAGCGGGCGATGTGCTGCTGGTGGCGGGCAAGGGGCATGAGACCGGTCAGATCCTCGCCGATCGCATAATTCCCTTTGACGAGACCGAGATCGTCACCCGCATTCTCAAGGAGCTGGGGGGCGAGGCATGACCGCACCGCTCTGGACGGCGAGGGACGCCGCCGAAGCGTCGCAGGGGCGGCTGACTGAAGGCGGCTGGGCTGCGTCCGGCGTCTCCATCGACACGCGGACCCTGCAACCCGGCGATCTTTTTGTGGCGCTCACTGCGCAGCGCGATGGCCATGACTTCGCTCAGGCTGCGCTCGACAAGGGCGCAGCCGCGGTTCTCGTGTCCAATCCGGAGGCCTGCTCGGGGCCGCGCCTGGTGGTCGAGAATGTGCTCGACGGTCTGATCCGTCTGGGCGAGGGCGCGCGTCGCCGCTCGGACGCCGTGCGCGTGGGCGTGACGGGGTCTGTGGGCAAGACCAGCGTGAAAGAGGCGCTGGCGGCGGTGTTCAGAAAGGCCGGCCCGGCGCACTGGTCCGAGAAGAGCTATAACAATCACTGGGGCGTGCCGCTGACGTTGGCGCGCATGCCTGAAGCGACCCGTCACGCCGTCTTCGAGATGGGCATGAACCATAAGGGTGAGATTTCCGAGCTGACCCGCATGGTGCGTCCGCATGTGGCGATGATCACCAAGATCGCGCCCGCCCATCTTGAGAATCTGGGCTCGATGGAGGCCATCGCCGACGCCAAGGCCGAAATCTTTGAAGGGCTTGAAGCGGACGGCGTGGCGGTGATCCCCGCCGATGACGAGTTCGCCCCGCGACTGATGCAGGCGGTGCAGGGATCGGGCGCCGGATTCATGCTTGATTTCGGTCTTACTCCCGGCGCCGCGGTGCGCATCCTGTCCTATGACGAGGGACCGGATGGAGGCGTGGGCCGCATGGATGTGATGGGCAAGCCGATGGATTTCCGCTTGCGCCTGCCCGGCGCGCATCAGGCGGTGAATGCGGCGGGCGCGGTGGCGGCGGCGCTGGGCGCCGGCGTCGACCCGGACCTGGCGCTGGACGCCCTGTCAGAGCTGAAGCCGACCGAGGGTCGGGGCGTCGCCTTTTACGCCCAGCTCTCCAGGGGGCGCGTCATCGACGTCGTCGATGAGAGCTATAACGCCAATCCCGCCTCCATGCGGGCGGCCTTTGGCGCGCTCAAGCTGCGCAAGCCGTCAGGGCAGGGCCGCAAGATCGCCGTTATTGGCGAAATGCTTGAGCTCGGGCCTGACAGTCGCGCCCTGCATGCCGCTCTGGCGGAACCGCTCATCACCGCGGGCGTCGATCAGGTGATCGGGGTGGGCGAGGGCGCGCGGGCGTTGATGGATGCCTTGCCTGCGGAGCATCGCGCCGCCTGGTGCGAGACCGCAGAGAGCGCAATTGAAACCTTGAGCGAACTGGCGCGGGATGGCGATGTGGTCCTTGTTAAGGGATCAAACGCTTCCGGTGTTCATAAACTTGTGTCATCGCTGCGCGACAAAGCCAAACCTGCCTCCGCCTGAAGGGCCTGACCGACTATGCTTTATCTTCTGCTGTCTCCGTTCGCAGACCAGTTCCAGGCCCTTAACCTGATCAATTACCTGACGTTTCGGACCGGGGCGGCAATGATGACCGCCTTCATCCTGGCGCTGGCCATCGGCAATCCCTTCATTGGCTGGCTGCGCACGAAGGGCTCCCAACCGATTCGCACCGATGGTCCGGAAAGCCATATCGTCGCCAAGGCGGGCACCCCCACCATGGGCGGCTTCATCATCCTCGCGGGCATTCTGGCGGGTACGCTGATCTGGGGGGACATCTCCAACCCCTATCTGTGGGTGGTGATCTTCGTGACCGCGGGCTTTGGCGGCATCGGCTTCATTGATGACTGGCGCAAGGTCACCAAGAAATCCACCGAGGGCCTGTCGGGCAAGGGCAAGCTGATCCTGCAATTCGCCATCGCGGCGGTGGCGGTGGTGGCCATGGTCTACCTGCTCGACACCGCGCCGGACACGCCGGACAACTTCGCGACGTCCGTGGCCGTGCCCTTCTTCAAGGATCTGATGGTCCCGCTCAGCTTCGCCTTTTACCTGTTCGGCATGGTGGTGATCGTGGGCGCGTCCAATGCGGTGAACCTCACCGATGGCCTTGATGGCCTCGCCATCGTGCCGGTGATGATCGCGGCGGGCAGCTTCGGCTTCATCGCCTATTTCGTCGGCTCCTCGGTCTATTCCGAATACCTGTTCCTGAACTTCACCCCGGGCACCGGCGAGCTTGCCGTGATCTGCGGCGCCATGATCGGCGCGGGTCTCGGTTTCCTCTGGTACAACGCCCCGCCCGCCATGGTGTTCATGGGCGATACCGGTTCGCTGTCTCTGGGCGGCGCGCTGGGCACGATCGCCGTGGCGGTGAAGCACGAGATCGTTCTCGTGATCATTGGCGGCCTGTTCGTGCTCGAAGCCGTGTCGGTGATGGTCCAGGTGGCGAGTTTCAAGCTCACCGGCAAGCGGGTCTTCCGCATGGCGCCGATTCACCATCATTACGAGAAGCTGGGCTGGGCGGAATCCACCATTGTGGTGCGGTTCTGGATCATCGCCTTCGTTCTGGCCCTGATCGGCCTGTCGACCCTGAAGCTGCGATAGGGCGCGCTTGCCGGTCTGAGCCGCGCAAGGAGCCGCCGAACTAGGAAGAGCCCATGAGCACCCGTCGCAAGGCCGGATTGTGGAGCGGACTGGACCGCCCGATCCTGGTCATCGTGATCTTTCTGATGACGATCGGGATTGTTCTGGCCTTCGCCGCCAGCCCGGCGGCAGTCGAGCGCACCAGCTGGATCGACGATCCGTTCTATTACCTGTATCGCCAGCTCTTCTTCGTCGGGGCCGGGCTTTGCATTCTGGGCTTCACCTCCGCGCTGTCCGTGACAGGGGTCCGGCGGTTCGCGGGGCTGGCGCTCGTTGCGGCGTTAATCACGCTGGTTCTGGTGCTGGTGCTGGGCGCGGATGTGAAGGGCGCGACGCGCTGGATCAGGATCGGATCCTTTTCACTGCAGCCTTCCGAATTTCTCAAGCCGGCCTTCGTGGTCATCGCCGCTTGGCTGTTCTCCGAAGAGGATCGCGGCGCGCCGGTGCCGGGACGGCTGGTGGCGTTCGGCTTCTACGGCGTCTCGGTCGTGCTTCTCATGCTGCAGCCCGATTTTGGCCAGACCGTGCTCATCTCGCTGGTGTTTGGCGCGCTCTTGTGGGCGGGCGGCCTGTCCTGGCTGCATTCCATGGTTCTGGGCGCTCTGGCGCTTGTGGGCGGCGGCGGCGCCTATGTCGCCCTGCCGCATGTGCGCGATCGCATCCTGGATTTCATTGGCCCGGGCGGCGAGCGCACACAGACCGAAACCGCGCTCGACGCCATGGCGCGCGGCGGCGTCTGGGGCGCGGGCCCCGGCGAGGGACAGGTCAAGCACCTCCTGCCAGAAGCGCATACGGACTTCGTCTTCTCGGTGGCGGCGGAGGAATATGGCCTGATCGCTTCCCTCGCGATCATCGGGCTTTACGCGCTCCTGTTCGCGCGCGCCTGGATGCTGGGTTTGCGTCTGAACGATCCGTTCGCCCAGCTCGCCACGTCGGGCCTGGCATTGCTCTTCGCGCTGCAGGCGCTTGTGAATATCGGCGTGAATCTCGATATCGCCCCGCCCACCGGCATGACCCTGCCCTTCATCTCCTACGGGGGATCGTCCATGCTGGCCCTGTGTTTCTCTGCGGGCCTGCTGCTGGCGCTGACCCGCCGCCGTCCCGGCGCCTATGCGCCTCGCCCTCGTCAGGGAGATTTGTCCGCGTGACCCCCAAACGTCTGCTCATCGCCGCCGGCGGCACCGGCGGCCATATGTTTCCGGCCCGCGCCACAGCGGACGCGCTCATGGCGCGCGGCTGGTCGGTGAAGCTGGTCACCGATGCGCGCGGGGCGCGTCACGCGACAGACTTTCCCGGAGAGCCGGTGGGTGAGATCGAGGCGTCGAGCCCCTTCGCCAAGAACCCGGTCAGGATGGCGCAGTCGGTGATGAAGCTGACCCGGGGCGTGTTTCAGGCCCGCACCATCATGGCTGAATTCAAGCCCCATGTGGTCGCCGGGTTTGGCGGCTATCCCGCCTTTCCGGTTCTGAGCGCGGCGTGGAGCTATTCCATTCCCCGTATCATTCACGAACAGAACGCCGTTCTGGGACGGGTCAATCGCCTGTTTGCGGGCTCGGTGGTCAGCGTCGCGTCCGGCTTTGCGCGGCTCGACAAGATGCCCCAGGGCGCTGTGCACGCCGTCACCGGCAATCCCGTGCGCGCCCATGTGCTTCAGGCGCGTGAAGTTGACTATGCGCCGCCCGGGCCGGAAGGCGAGATCCGGCTTCTGGTGCTGGGCGGGTCGCTGGGCGCGCGCATCCTGTCTGAAACCGTGCCCCGGGCGGTGGCAGCCTTGCCGGAAGACTTGCGTCTGCGCCTGAAGGTCGTTCAGCAGACGCGTGAAGAGAGCCTTGATAGCGCGCGCCAGGTGTACGCCGAAGCCGGTGTTCAGGCGGAGCTCAGCCCGTTCTTCCGCGATATGGGGCGGCTCTACGCCGAGAGCCATCTCGTGATCTCGCGCTCGGGCGCGTCATCGGTGTCCGAAATCGCCGCGATCGGCCGTCCCGCCATATTCGTGCCCCTCGCACTTGCGATGGATGATCACCAGACGGCGAATGCCGAAGGACTGGTGCGCAAGGGCGCAGCCGACATGATCACCGAGGCCGACTTCACCGTGGATCACCTGCGGGCGCGCCTTGAAACCCTGTTGGCGGACGGCGAAGCTCTGTTTGCGCGTGCGCGCCTGGCCCGGACAGAGGGCCGACCTGACGCTCATGAGCGTCTTGCTGATCTGATTGTACAAGCTGCGGAGCCGAAACTCTGATGCCGCCCATTGATCTCGCCGCCTCGGTTGGTCCTGTTCACTTCGTCGGCATTGGCGGCATCGGCATGAGCGGCATCGCCGAAGTCATGCTGACGCTCGGCTACAAGGTCACGGGCTCGGACATCAAGGACAGCGCCAATGTCCAGCGCCTGCGTGAGAAGGGCGCGGTCGTCCATATCGGCCATGCCGCGGAGAATGTGGAGGGCGCGGGCGCGCTCGTCGTCTCGAGCGCCGTCAAGAAGGACAATCCTGAACTCGTCGCCGCGCGCGCCAAACGCACCCCGGTGGTGCGCCGGGCCGAGATGCTGGCGGAGCTGATGCGTCTCAAGCACGCGGTGGCGGTGGCGGGCACCCATGGCAAGACCACCACGACCTCGCTGGTGGCCTGCCTGATGGATGCGGCGGGCTTTGACCCGACCGTGATCAATGGCGGGATCATTTCCGCCTATGGCTCGAACGCCAAGATCGGCGAGGGCGAGTGGATGGTGGTCGAGGCCGACGAAAGCGACGGCTCCTTCCTGAAGCTGCGTGGCTCGGTGGGGATCATCACCAATATCGACCCCGAGCATATGGAGCATTACGGCTCGTTCGACGCATTGCGCGACCCCTTTGCCCAGTTTGTCGAGAACCTGCCGTTTTATGGCTTTGCGGTGATGTGCATCGATCATCCTGAAGTGCAGGCGCTGGCCGCACGGATCGAGGATCGCCGGGTCATCACCTATGGCTTCTCTCCGCAAGCGGATGTGCGCCTGTCCAATCTCGTCATGGACGAGACGGGCGGTCATTTCGACCTGACCTTCCAGCCGCGTGGAATCGAGCCGGTCACCTGGGCGGGGATGAGCCTGCCCATGATGGGCGAGCACAATGTGCTCAACGCCGCAGGCGCTCTGGCGGTGGTTCAGGCGCTGGGCGGCGGCGAGGAGGAAGCGCGCACGGCGCTGTCGGGTTTCACCGGCGTCAAGCGTCGTTTCACCATCACCGGTCAAGCACACGGCGTGACGGTGGTGGATGATTACGGTCATCACCCGGTCGAGATCACGGCGGTGCTGAAAGCCGCGCGCCAGCGCGTGGGCGCGGGACGGGTGCACGCCGTGGTGCAGCCGCACCGCTATTCGCGCCTGCATGATCTGTTTGAGGATTTCTGCACCTGCTTCAACGACGCCGACAGCGTCTGGGTGACCCCGGTCTATGCTGCGGGCGAAGCCCCGATCGAGGGGGCGAGCCAGGACTCCCTGGTGGCGGGCCTGCAACGTCACGGCCATCGCAATCCCAATGCGACGACCCGCGAGACCCTGCCTGACGACCTCAAATCGGTGATGCAGCCGGGGGATCTGATCGTCTGTCTGGGCGCAGGCGACATCACCGCCTGGGCCGCAGACCTGCCTGCCCGTCTGGAGGGCTGAGCATGGGCTGGCCGTCCCTTCTGGATCGCCTGCCGTCCGTGCGCGGCAAGCTGATCGAGAACGCGTCCCTTGCTGATATCACCTGGCTGCGTGTGGGCGGTCCGGCGCAGGTTCTGTTCCTGCCTGCCGACGCAGCTGATCTGGCGCGCTTTCTGGCCGAAACTCCGCGCGATATCGACGTGCGGGTGCTGGGCGCCGGTTCCAATACGCTGGTGCGCGATGGCGGCCTGCCGGGCGTGACGGTCAAGCTCACCCCCGCCTTCGGCAAGGTCGAGGCGCTGGAGAACAATCGCATTCGCGCGGGCGCCGCCGCGCTCGACAAGATGGTCGCCAAGGCGGCCGCGAAAGCCGGGATCGCCGGACTGGAATTCTATGTGGGCGTGCCCGGCGCCATTGGCGGCGCGCTGCGCATGAATGCGGGCTGCTACGGGACCGAAACCAAGGACGTTCTGGTCGAGGCCGTCGCGCTTGATCGCACCGGACGACGCATCATCGCGCCGGTGGAAGAGCTGGGCTACGCCTATCGCCATTCGGACGCGCCGGAAGACTGGATCTTCATCGAGGCGGTATTCGAAGGGCAGGCGGATGATCCTGAAGCCGTCACAGAACGCATGAACGCCATCACCGAGCGGCGCGAGGCGAGCCAGCCCATTCGCGAGAAGACGTCCGGCTCGACCTTCAAGAACCCCGATCCGGAAACCTCGGGCGGGCGCTCGGCCTGGCAATTGGTGGATGCGGCGGGCTGGCGCGGCAAACCCATTGGCGGCGCGCGCTTTTCCGAACAGCATTGCAATTTCCTGATCAATGACGGCACGGCGACCGCCAGCGATCTCGAAACCCTGGGCGAAACCGTGCGCGCCGAGGTGAAAGACAAGTTCGGCGTTCAATTGCACTGGGAAGTCAAACGGATCGGAGAGCCCGAATGAGCAAGCATGTGGCGGTTCTTTTGGGCGGGCGCAGTCCGGAGCGCGACGTCTCGCTTGTATCGGGCAGGAAGGTGATCGAGGCGCTGGAAGCCAAGGGCTATCAGGTCTCCCCCATCGATCCTCGCGATCACGACTGGATCGACCAACTCGACGGCGTAAAGCCTGATGTGGTGTTCAATGCGCTGCATGGCGATTGGGGCGAGGATGGCCGGGTGCAGGGCGTGCTCGATTATCTGGGCTATCCCTACACCCATTCGGGCGTCGCGGCGTCGGCGCTGGCCATGGACAAGCAACGCGCCAAGGCGGTGCTGCGCGAGGCGGGCATCCAGTGCCCTGAAGGCCAGTTGATCAGCCGGTTCGAAGCCGCGCGTGACCATGTCATGAAGCCGCCCTATGTGGCCAAGCCCAATGCGCAGGGCAGTTCGGTGGGCGTGGTGATCGTGCCTGAGGGCGCGAACCGTCCGCCGGCCATTCTGGGCTCGGAGGACTGGCCCTATGACGAGGAAGTGCTGATCGAGCGCTTCATTCCGGGCCGCGAGCTGACTGTTGCGGTCATGGGCGACAAGCCGCTGACCGTCACCGAGATCGTCCCCAAGACCGCCTTCTATGATTACGACGCCAAGTATTCCGATGGCGGCTCGGTGCACCAGCTGCCCGCCGATGTGCCGCAAGCTGTTTTTGACGAGTGCATGGCCGAGGCGCTGAAGGCCCATCAGGTCCTTGGGTGCCGCGGCCTGACCCGGTCCGATTTCCGGTATGATCCGGAAACAGGCGGCGTGTGGTTACTCGAAATTAACACCCAACACGGCATGACTCCCACATCCCTCGCGCCCGAACAGGCGGCGCACTGCGGCATCGGTTTTCCCGATCTCGTAGCGTGGATGGTGGAGAATGCGGCGTGTCCAAACTGAAGGCCGCCGGCGCTCGAGACACATCGAAAGCCCGGCGCAAGTCAAAGACAGCCCCCAAAGCGGCGGGCGGGCGCAAGCTGTCCAACTGGGCGGCGGCGCAATGGCGTGCGGCGCGCAACCGGGCGGGCTACGCCTTCAAGCTGATTCTCACCGTTTGCGGCGTCCTCCTGGCGGGCACGGTCCTGATCCTCACCGCGTTTGGCCAGATCGATGATGTGGGCGGAATGCTGGCCAGTCGGGCCGAGCGCGAGCTTGAAACCGCGGGCTATACGCTGGACTGGCTTGATGTGGCGGGCGCTGAACGCACGGGGGTTGAAGAAGTGGCCCTCGCAGTGGGCGCCGCGCCTGGCCGGGGGCTGAGCCGCGTGGATCTCAATGCAGCGCGCGACGCCATCCAGTCACTGAGCTGGGTGAAGTCCGCCGAGGTCCTGCGCCTGTGGCCGGACCGGATCGCGGTGCTGATCGAGGAGCGCCAGCCTTATGCCATCTGGCAGATCAACCAGACCCATCATGTGATTGATCCCGATGGCTATGTCATCGATGCGGCGGATCCCCGCGACTTTCTGGACCTGCCGCGCGTGGTGGGAGAAGGCGCGAACCGTGAAGCCCATGCCGTGATTGCGCTGCTCGAGCTTCATCCTGAAATTCGCGACCGTGTGACCAACGCCATTCGCGTGGGCGAGCGGCGCTGGAATCTGCGCCTGCAGAGCGGCGGCGATGTGCTGTTGCCAGAGGATGATCCGGCGAGTGCGCTGGCGTTGCTGGCGGCGATGCATGAGGAACGCGGCGTGCTCGATTACGAGGCGCAGATCCTTGATCTTCGAAATGCCGGGGAGATGGTCATGCGCCCCTGGCCGGACCGGGCGGCGGAACGCGCAGGGCGAGGGGCTTAAGCGATGGGTGCGATGGGGTTTTTCAAGTCAGGAGGCGCTGCAAGCGCCGCCACGCCGCCGCGCAAGGCGGGCGTGTTCGCCACGCTTGATATCGGCGCGTCCAAGACTGTGTGTTTCATCGCCAAGACCGAAGAGACGCTGGCGGGCCTGCGTCCGCGGGTGATCGGGGTCGGCCACCAGTCCACGCGTGGCGTGCGCGCCGGTCAGGTGGTGGACGTCAATCTGGCGGTGGACAGCATCCGCGCGGCGGTGGAGAACGCCGAGCGCATGGCCGGGCACACGGTCAGCGAGGTGTATCTGGCGGCGTCCGCGGGCGCCCCCGCGAGCGCGCGCATCTCCGTCGAGATGGATCTCGCCGCCCGTGAAGTGACCGACCGGGATTTGCGCCGCATTCTCGCCGAGGCGCTGCGCCGTCACCATGAACAACGCCGGGTTCTCCTGCACGCCCTGCCGCTCTCCTGGCGCGTGGACGGCCATCGCGGCGTCAAGGATCCGCGCGGCATGTTCGGCGAAAGCCTGGGCGTGGACCTGCATCTGGTCAGCGCCGCCGCCGACCCCTTGCAGAATCTCATTTCCTGCGTCGAGCGCTGCCAGCTGACCGTCGCGGGCGTGGCGGCGACGCCCTATGTCTCCGGCATTGCGGCCTTGGCGCCGGATGAGCGCGATCTCGGCGCGCTGCTGATCGATATGGGCGCACACACAACGACAGTGGCCGTCTTCAATGAAGGCTCTCTACAGCATGTGGACGGGGTGCCGGTCGGCGGCGCCCATGTCACCAACGACATCGCCCGGGGGCTGTCCACGCCGGTCAACGCGGCCGAGCGGATCAAGGCGCTGCATGGCTGTGCGCTTGATAGTCCCGATGACGATCAGATCATGATCGAGACGCCCCCCGTGGCCGGGTCTGGCGTGGTGACCATGAACCAGCAGCCCAAGGCGCTTCTGAACGCCATCATCCGGCCGCGTCTGGAAGAAGTCTTCGAAATGGTGCGTGATCGGCTGGACGCCGCCGGCGCCGCCAGCGCGTCGGGCCGCTCTGTGGTCCTGACTGGCGGCGCGGCGCAATTGCCGGGCGCCGCCCAGCTGGCCGGTCGGGTGCTGGGCAAGCAGGTGCGTCTGGGGCGTCCAGATTCGCTCGCCGGACTGGGCGATGCGGTCAGCGGTCCGGGCTTCAGCGCGGCGGCCGGTCTGCTGCTGCGATGTGTTCAGGGGCCATCCGAAGCGATCTCCGGCCCGCCCCGGTTTGACCAGGGTCCGGCCCGCATTCGCGAACGGGCGACGGGCGAGGGCGGCATGAAGGCGGTCTGGCGCTGGTTCGCGGAAAGTTTCTAGACTCCTCGAACAGACTCAGGGTCCTGTTATTCTATGCGAAAAAAGGTTTGCTCTGAGGGGAGCGGCTTAACGCTCGATTAAACAAGCGAGCGCAGTCTCACGGGGTGATTCGTTAACCCTGCCGCCCCACGGAGACCTGCCATGCCCTTGAACCTGTCCGCGCCGGAAACCACCGAACTGAAACCTCGCATTCTTGTGTGTGGTGTCGGCGGCGCCGGGGGCAACGCCGTTAACAACATGATCGACGCCCAGCTCGAGGGCGTGGACTTTGTGGTCGCCAACACCGATGCGCAGGCGCTTCAGCGCGCGCGCACCGATCGCCGCATCCAGATGGGCGCTGCGATCACCGAAGGTCTGGGCGCTGGGGCGCGCCCGGAAGTGGGTGAACAGGCGGCGGAAGACTCCCTGGCGGAAATCCAGGAGCACCTGCAAGGCGCGCACATGGTGTTCATCACCGCCGGCATGGGCGGCGGCACCGGCACCGGGGCTGCCCCTGTAATCGCGCGCGCTGCGCGGGAGCAGGGCATCCTGACCGTCGGCGTCGTGACCAAGCCGTTCCATTTCGAGGGCACCCGCCGCATGCGCCTGGCCGAATCGGGCATTGAGCGCCTGCAGGAGCATGTGGACACCCTGATCATCATCCCGAACCAGAACCTGTTCCGGATCGCCACCGAGAAGACGACCTTTGCGGAAGCCTTTGGTATGGCCGACCAGGTGCTGCATTCGGGCGTCCGCGGCATCACCGACCTCATGGTCATGCCGGGCCTGATCAATCTCGACTTCGCTGACGTCCGCACCGTGATGAACGAGATGGGCAAGGCGATGATGGGCACCGGCGAATCCAGCGGCGAGAAACGCGCCGTGGAAGCCGCTCACAACGCCATCAACAATCCGCTGCTCGACGATGTGTCCATGAAGGGCGCGAAGGGCGTGCTCATCAACATCACCGGCGGCATGGACATGACGCTGTACGAAGTAGACGAGGCCGCCAACGAGATCCGCAACGAGGTCGATCCGGACGCGAACATCATCGTCGGCTCCACCTTCGACCCCGAGCTGGAAGGCATCATCCGCGTGTCCGTCGTGGCCACCGGCATCGACGCCGAACTCAACGAAATGCATGACCCGCGTCGCCGTCAGGGCGCCGAGCCGGTGGCTCCGGTCTGGAAAGGTCGTGAAACCCGCCCCCAGCGTCAGGCCGAGCCCCTGGTGCGTCGCGCTTCTGACGCGGTGGCGGTGAATGAAACGCCGCGGGCCGAAGCTCCGTCAGCGCCGCAAGTCACGGCGCGCGGTGGCGACACGGTCAGTGCGCCGGACAGCTTTACCGGCGGACAGCCGGTCCATCCGGTCGCCAAGCCGGCCGTTGTCGAGACCCGTGAGCGCCTTGAGCGTGAAATGACCCACCCGGCCGAGCCGCAGGCGCACATGCAGCACCAGCAGCCGGTCGAGGTCCAGCCGCAGCAACCGGTTCAACAGCCCAAGGCCGAAGACTCCCAGCCTGCCCGTGAGCCGCGTCGCGGTCTGTCGCTGTTCGGCCGCCGCAAGTCCGCCCCGGTCGAGAACAAGGCGCCGGCCCAGCCCGAGCGCCCCTCTGTGGTCCGTCCGGTCGAGTCCGCACCGCGCCCGAGCCAGCCGTCTGGCGACCTGTTCGGCGAGGAACTGGACGAGAACGAGCTGGAAATTCCGGCCTTCCTGCGTCGCCAGGCCAACTAGGCTCTAGCGCCAACTCCTTGAAAACGCGTCGCTCTGTCAGTCCAGAGCGACGCGTTTTTCATTGCGCCCCCGGTTTCGTAACACGGTGCAACAATCCTTTAATTGCGGGATGCATCACGGCCCGTAGTGTGCAGGGCGAGGGGCGGAGCCTGTTAAGCATCTTCCTGCATGTCAGGCTCCTGGATTGATAAAAGACTGGATTGGGCTTGCTTCATGATTGAACGCGCAACATTGGCGGCGCCGGCGGTTTGCGCCGGGATCGGCCTGCACACCGGAGCCCGTGTTCGCATGGCGATGAAGCCCGCCCCTCTGGGGTCGGGCATTGTCTTTGAGCGGACCGATCTCGATGTGTCGGACCGTCTTGTTCCTGCGCGCCGCGAGTTTGTGCGCTCGACGGATCTGGGCACCACTCTGGTTAATGACGCCGGCGCCTCGGTGGCGACGGTGGAGCATCTGATGGCGGCGCTGGCCGGTCTGGGCGTGGATGATCTGATCATCGAGCTCGACGGTCCTGAGGTGCCGGCCATGGACGGCTCGTCCGCGCCGTTTGTCGACCTGATCCTGCATGCCGGCCTGAAGACCCGCCCGGCGCCGCGCAAGGCGCTGCAGGTGCTCAAGCCCGTCGAGGTCGAGGATGGGTCGCGTCATGCGGTCTTCCTGCCGGCCCTGCGCCCCGGCATTGATGTCGAGATCGACTTTGACGACCCCGCCATCGGTCGCCAGCACTTCGCCTTCGAGGTGAGCCGCGCCAATTTCCAGGAGCTGGTCGCGCCGGCGCGCACCTTCGGTTTCCGTCGTGAGTTCAGCGCGCTCCTGAAGGCGGGACTGGCGCGCGGCGGCTCCATGGAAAACGCCGTGGTGGTTGATGATGACGGCGTCGCCAACCCCGAGGGTCTGCGCTTTGCGGACGAGTTCGTGCGTCACAAGGCGCTCGATGCACTGGGAGATCTGTATCTTCTGGGCGCCCCGATCATCGGGCTCTACAAGGCGCATCGTCCGGGGCATGGCCTGAACGCCAAGGCCCTCGCGGCGCTGCTGGCCGATGAAAGCGCCTGGCGCTGGACCTCCATGAGCGACAGCACGGTGCAGAGCGAACGCCTCGTTCATTCCTGATTTTCCCGTCAAAAGCCGATCTTATTCACACTCGGCCTGACAGGGTGCTTTTGCCCGCGCCCGCGATGGGTTAAACCATTCTCAATACCTAAGAGTCCGCTGCGTTCCGAACCCCGGGGCAGGCGGTCGCCGGCTTGAGGGCGTACGTCCATGAAGACTGTTCTGCGTGTTGCACTACTGGGCGCCGTCGCCTTGTCCCTGACTGCCTGTGCAGGGCGGGATCGCGAAGAGCTGGCCTATGTGGAGCAGCCTGTCGAGACGCTCTACGCGGAAGCCTTCGACAAGATGCAGCGCCGTCGCTATGACGAGGCGGCCGCCTATTTCGACGAGGTGGAGCGCCAGCACCCGTTCTCCGAATGGGCGCGCCGGTCCATGCTGATGGCCGCCTACGCCAACTACCGCCAGTCCAAGTATGACGAGGCGATCTCGGATGCGCAGCGCTTCATCGCGCTCCACCCGGGCAATGCCAGCGCGCCTTACGCCTATTACCTGATTGCGCTGAGCTATTATGAGCGCATCTATGATGTGGGCCGCGACCAGTCCACCACCCAGCAGGCGCTGCAGGCCCTGGAGCAGGTGGTGCGTCGCTATCCCGACACGCCCTACGCCCAGGATGCGCGTCTGAAGATCGACATGACCCGCGACCACCTGGCGGGCAAGGAAATGAGCGTGGGCCGCTGGTATCTGCGCAATGGCTACCACCTGGCGGCGATCAACCGCTTCCAGAACGTCATCCGCGATTACGAGACCACCAGCCATACGCCTGAAGCGCTGCACCGACTGGTCGAGGCCTATGTCAGTCTGGGCGTCGACGAGGAAGCGCGTCAGATCGCGGCCGTTCTGGGTTACAACTTTCCGGGCTCGGAGTGGTATGAGGACAGCTATGACCTTCTGACCTCGCGCGGTATCGCCGTGCCGGGATCGGAGGATCAGGAGCGCGAACCGTCCCTGCTGCGGCGCGCCCTGAACCGCGTCTTCGGCTAGGCTCGAACCAGATTGCGAACCTGAATGCTGGCTTCGCTCTCCATCCGCGACATTGTCCTGATCGACACGCTCGATCTGACGTTTGACGCTGGTCTGTCCGCGCTGACGGGCGAGACCGGTGCGGGCAAATCCATACTTCTGGGCGCTCTGGGACTGGCCTGCGGCGAGCGCGCCGAGCGAGCCCAGGTGCGCGCCGGCGCCGACAAGGCCGTGGCGACCGCCCTGTTCGAACCGCCTGTCGGCCATCCTGTTTATGCGCTGCTCGATGAGGCGGGCGTCATTGTGGAGCCGGGTGAGCCGGTGATTCTGCGCCGCACCCTGACCGCCGATGGTCGCTCCCGCGCTCATGTGAATGATCAGCCCGCCAGCGTGGGTCTTCTGGCCTCACTCGGCGAAGTGCTGGTCGAGATCCACGGCCAGCATGACGGGCGGGGCCTCATGGACCCCAAGAGCCATCGCGGCCTTTTGGACGCCTATGCCGATGCGGACGCTGAGCTCAAATCCGTGAAGGCGGCCTGGAAAGCCTTGAGCGAAGCCCGCCATCGCCTGGATGAGCTGACGGATGCGCGCGACAAGGCCGCGAGCGAAGAGGCGTTCCTGCGTGACAGCGTGGAAGAGCTTGAAGCGCTCAACCCGCAGACCGGCGAAGAGGACGGTCTCGCCGCCGAGCGCAAATTCCTCCAGCAGGCCGAATCAGCGCTCTCCGAACTTAACGACGCCATGGATGCGGTGGCCGGGGGCGATGGCCTCTCCAACCGTCTCAACACCGCCCTGCGGGGTCTCGAACGCGTGCGCGCGGCTCTTGAAGGCGCGGAGGGCGGGGAAGGCGAGGCGGGCGCAGCCCATGCTTCGGTCGAGCGCGCCGCGGGGGCGCTCGATCGCGCGCTCATCGAGTTCAACGAGGCCGAGGAGGCGCTGTCTGAAGCCGCCGCCCGCTTTGATGTGGAGCCGGGCCGGCTCAATGAGGTGGAAGAGCGCCTGTTCGCCCTGCGCGCCGCCGCTCGCAAGCATCATGTGGACGTGGATGAGCTGGCCGAGCTGCGCGATCGCCTCGCCAGTCGTCTCGACATGATCGAGCACGCCGACGACCGGCTGAAAGAGGCCGAAGGCGCGCTCAAGGCCGCTGAAGCCGATTACGGCCGCGCCGCGAAAGCCCTGACCGCAAAGCGCAAGAGCGCGGGCGATACGCTCGCTGGCGCGGTCGAGGCCGAACTCGCGCCGTTGAAAATGGACAAGGCGCGCTTCCGTGTCCGCGTCGAAACCGATGAAGCCAAACCCGGCGCCTCGGGTTGGGACAAGGTCGCCTTTGAAGTCGCCACCAATCCCGGCGCGCCGTTCGGACCGCTCGACAAGATCGCCTCGGGCGGCGAGCTCTCGCGCTTTGCGCTGGCGCTGAAGGTCTGCCTTGTGGGCGATGACGCCCGCACCATGGTGTTTGACGAGGTGGATCAGGGCGTGGGCGGCGCGGTCGCCGATGCGGTCGGTTCGCGCCTGAAACGTCTCGCTGAAACCGGTCAGGCGCTGGTTGTGACCCACAGCCCGCAAGTGGCCGCCCGCGCCGACGCGCACTATCGTATCGAAAAGGCGGAGCAGGGCGAAGGCATGCGCACCACGGTGCGGCGCCTCGCCGAAGCCGACCGCCGCGAAGAGATCGCCCGCATGCTGTCGGGCGCGGAGATCACCGATGCGGCCCGCGCCGCCGCCGACCAGCTGATGGGCTCATGAACGCTGCGATGAAGGATGTGGAGGCGCTGACCTCCGAAGAAGCCGCCACTGAACTCGACCGTCTCGCCCGCGAAATCTCCAGGCACGACAAGGCGTATTACGAAAAGGACGCGCCGAAGATCTCGGATGCAGCCTATGACGCCCTGCGCGCGCGCAACAGCGCCATCGAAGAACGCTTTCCCGATCTCAAGCGCAAGGACAGCCCGTCTGAGCGCGTCGGCGCGAAACCCGCCGAGCAGTTCGGTGAAGTGGTCCATGCCGTGCCCATGCTGTCGCTGGGCAACGCCTTCGAGGACCAGGATGTGCGCGATTTCGCCGACCGCATCCGCCGCTTCCTCAATCTCAGGGACGAGAAACTCGTCTTCACCGCCGAGCCCAAGATCGACGGGCTGAGCGCCAATCTGCGCTATGAAAAGGGCGAGCTGGTGATCGGCGCCACGCGGGGCGATGGCCGGGCGGGCGAGAACGTCACCGCCAACCTCAAGACCATCGCCGACATTCCCCACAGGCTTGAGGGCGATGTTCCGGACGTGCTGGAGGTGCGCGGCGAGGTCTATATGAGCCATGCCGACTTTGCCCAGCTCAACGCCATGCAGGAAGAACGCGGCAAGCCCGCCTACAAGAACCCGCGCAACGCCGCCGCCGGCTCCCTGCGCCAGATCGACCCCAATGTGACGGCAGAGCGCCCGCTGCGCTTTTTCGCCTATGCCTGGGGTGAGCTGAGCGAGCCTCTGGCCGAGACCCAGTATGACGCCGTCAAACGCCTCGGGCAGCTGGGATTCGTCATCAATGACGACATGGTGCGGGTTGAGAGCGTCGAGGATGTGCTCGCCCATTACCGCGCGCTCGAAGCCAAACGCGCCGATCTCGGCTATGACATTGATGGCGTGGTTTACAAGGTGGACCGGCTCGACTGGCAGGAGCGGCTGGGCTTTGTCGCCCGCGCGCCCCGCTGGGCGATTGCGCACAAATTCTCGCCCGAAAAGGCCGTCACCCGGCTCAACGCCATCGAGATCCAGGTGGGCCGCACAGGCGCGCTGACCCCTGTCGCCAAGCTCGAACCCGTCACCGTGGGCGGGGTGGTGGTGTCGAACGCCACCTTGCACAATCAGGATGAGATCGAGCGCAAGGATGTGCGCGTGGGCGACACCGTGATTATCCAGCGCGCCGGCGATGTGATCCCGCAGGTGGTTGAAGTCGTCCTCGACAAGCGCCCCGAGGCCGCCGAACCCTTCGCCTTCCCCACCCTGTGCCCCGTCTGCGGCAGCCATGCCGTGCGCGAGGAGGGCGAGGTCGTCCGTCGCTGCACGGGCGGTCTCATCTGTGACGCACAGGCGGTCGAGCGGCTCAAGCATTTTGTCTCGCGCAAGGCCTTCGACATTGAAGGGCTGGGCGCGAAACAGATCGAGGCCTTCTTCCATGAAGGCCTCGTCAAGCAACCCGCCGACATCTTCACCCTGCGCGCACGCAACGAGGCGGGCGAGATCAACCCGCCCATCCAGACCCGCGAAGGCTGGGGCGAGCGCTCGGCGGCGAACCTTTTTGGCTCCATCGATCAGCGACGCACGATTGGCCTCGCGCGTTTCCTGTTCGCCCTAGGCATCCGTCATGTGGGCGAGGAAACCGCGCGTCTGATCGCGCGCAGCTTCACCAGCTGGCAGGCCGTGCGCGAGACGGCGGAAGCCGCGAACGAGCCCGGCGAAGCCTTCGCCGCCTTCATGGATATTGACGGCATTGGCGAGACGGCGGTCAAAGCTCTCGCCGAATTCTTCGCCGAAAGCCACAATCAGGACGCGCTCAACGCCCTGCTCGCCCATGTGACGGTCGAAGACGCCGAACAGGTGGCCGCCGAAAGCCCTGTCGCGGGCAAGACGGTGGTGTTCACCGGTTCTCTCGAACGCTTCACCCGGGACGAGGCGAAGGCCAAGGCGCAATCACTCGGCGCCAAGGTCTCGGGCTCCGTCTCGGGCAAGACCGACATCCTCGTCGCCGGTCCCGGCGCGGGCTCCAAGCTGAAGAAAGCGCAGGAGCTGGGCGTCCAGACGATGACCGAGGATGAATGGCTGGCGCTCATCGGGGGGTGAGCGCCCCTCCCTCTCAACGTGTCATTCACCGGTTTTTCCGGTGAACCCATGCCGTGACCTGTGATCTGAGCCACCGGCATGGATCCCCCGCATGACGCGGGGGATGACATGTGTGCGAGGTATTTGAATTTCCTCTTTCCCCGCGAAGGCGGGGACCCAGTGATCATCAGGACTTTGCGTTGTCGGCTCTGGGCCCCTGCCTATGCAGGGGAAGAGAAAGTGAGCGCCTACTCCCCCAGCAACCGCTCGACCTCATCCAGAATAACCGCCCACGCGGGCGCCGTCGGGTCGATCAGCTCGAAATGACCGGCGTTTTCCAGCTTGATCTCGGTCACCGTATCACCTGCGGCTTCGGCTTCAGCGGCATAGGCCGCGCCGAACTGCGGCGGCACGATCGGGTCGAGTTCGCCTGAAACGATCACCTGCTCCACATGCAGGGGCAGCAGCTGATCGGGTGAGGTGTCGGCATAGGGCGCATCGCCGGGATGGCCGGCGATCAGGGCGTCCACCGTGTCCGGCTCGCCGCAGCGGCCGGGGCCTTCAGCGCGGTAAAGCTCAAGATCATTGATGCCCGCGAGCGTGATGACGCCGTTGGGGATGAACGGGTCTTCCACAGAAAGCGGCGTGTCCTGCAGCTGGCCGCGCGCGGCGGCCCACAATGCCAGATGCCCGCCCGCGGAATGGCCCATCAGCACGGAGCGCTCAAGGTCGATGGGATAGGTCTCGGCCAGCGCCCGGACATAATCGGTCGCCATGGCCACGCTTTCAAACGTGCCCGGATATCCGCCCGTCTCATGCCCCAGACGCGGATAGGTGAGGTTCCACACGGCGATGCCGCGCGCTTTCAGATCGGCGTTCAGCTGGTCCTGCAGGATGGTGCCCGGAATGGCCGCCTGCCAGCATCCGCCATGGATCATGATCACCAGCGGGAAGGGACCGTCGCCATCGGGAAGCCACAGCTCGCCGTACTGCTCCTCGCCCTGGCCGTATGCGATCCGGGCGTCGGCGGGCGCACGTTCCCGGTCGAGCAGATCCCGCCAGCTGATCGGGCGCGCGTCGGCGTACGGGTCTTGAGCGCACGCAGGCGTGGCGAGGAGGAGGGCGGCGGTGAGACAGAGGGCGAGGCGCATGGGGGTATCCGGTTCTGATTTCGGATCAAACTAGCGCCCATAAACATTTCAACCAACTGAAACCCCGGGCGAGCGTAGCGAAGACCCGGGGCCTTCTTCAGCATAGGGCGCTATACTCTGACTTAGACCCCGCCTCCCTTTGGTCAGTCGGGAAAGGGAGAGGATTTATGACACGCGCCTGGGTCTACATGCTCACGAACAGGCCAGATGGCGTACTCTATACAGGCATGTGCAATGCCGATTTGCGGCGCCGAATATGGGAGCATCGTGAAGGCGGCGGATCATCCTTCACGCACAAATACAACTGCAAGCGTTTGGTCTGGTTCTCGGGCTTCGTAGATGTGACCGCAGCGGCAGAACAAGAGCGACGTATGAAGCGCTGGAAACGCGTCTGGAAGGTTGAGCTTATCGAACAGGCCAACCCGGACTGGAGAGATCTTTATCCGGATATTTCGGGCTAAAAAACCGGGCGCTTTATTCTGAGCGAGGCCCCGGGTCTTCGCTGCGCTCGCCCGGGGTTTCACCTTTTAAAATCACTTGAAACCCCGGCCTTGAGCCGGGGCCTCCCTCAGAATCAAACGCCTAAGGCGCCTCTTCCACAAAGCTCGCGACGACCTTTTTCTCGCCGGCCTTGTCAAAGGCGACGGTGAGCTTGGCGCCGTCGGCGGCTTTGACGGTGCCGTAGCCGAATTTCTGGTGGAAGACGCGGTCGCCGCGTTTCCATTTCGAGTCTCCGCCCACCGAGCTGGTGTCGATCAGCGTGGCCTTGCCCTCGATGACGCCGGGATCGGCGCGGCGGCCGGACGCCTTGCTGGCTTGGAAGCGTTTCCAGCCGGGGCTTTCATAGCTCGACTTGAAGGGGTCGGCGACTTCGGCGACGCCCTCAAAACCCGGCCCGGCGTCGTAATAGCCGGTCTCCGATTTCGCTTCGCAATGCTCGGCCGGCATTTCGTCGATAAAGCGCGAGGGTAGCACCGATTGCCAGCGGCCAAAGATCATCCGGTTGGCGGTGAAGCTGATGACGGCGCGTTCGCGGGCGCGGGTGATGCCCACATAGGCAAGGCGCCGTTCCTCTTCGAGCGCCGCCGTGCCGCCTTCATCCATGGAGCGTTGGGAGGGGAAGACCGTCTCTTCCCAGCCCGGCAGGAAGACCAGCGGGAATTCGAGGCCCTTGGCCGCGTGCAGCGTCATGATCGAGACTTCATCGCCGTTCTCGGTGCGGTCGGCGTCCGAGACGAGGGCGATGTGCTCAAGGAAGGCTTCAAGACTGTCAAACTCGCCCATGGAGCGGACGAGTTCTTTCAGGTTGTCGAGCCGGCCCGCGGCCTGCGGGCTCTTGTCCTCGCGCCACATGGCCGTATAGCCGCTTTCATCGAGAATGACTTCCGCAAGCTCGTCATGGCGCATGGTCTCGGCCTGCTCGGCCCAGCGGTCGAGATCGCGCAGGAAGGCGATGAGGCCGGTGCGGCCCTTGCCCTTGATCTCGTCGGTCTGTGTCATCAGGCGCGCAGCCTCGGCCATCGACACCTGCGCCCCGCGCGCGGCCATGGCGATCTTCTGCACACTGGTGTCGCCGACGCCGCGTTTGGGCGTGTTCACCACACGCTCGAACGCCAGATCATCTGACAGGCTGCGCACCAGCCGCAGATAGGCGAGGGCGTCGCGGATCTCCGCACGTTCAAAGAAGCGCGGCCCCCCAATCACCTTGTAGGGCAGGCCCAGCATGATGAAGCGGTCTTCAAACGCCCGCATCTGCCAGGACGCACGCACCAGAACCGCGATGTCGGAATGACGCCCGCCGCCCTTGATATGCGCCTCGATCTCGTCGGCGACAAAGCGGGCTTCGGCCTCGCCATCCCAGAGCCCGGACACCTGAACCTTGTGGCCCGCCTGATCCTCGGTCCACAGTGTCTTGCCCAGGCGCGCCTTGTTGGCGGTGATCAGGCCTGCCGCCGCGCCAAGGATATGGCCGGTGGAGCGGTAATTGCGCTCCAGCCGGATCACCGTCGCGCCGGGGAAGTCCTGTTCAAAGCGCAGGATGTTGTCCACTTCCGCGCCGCGCCAGCCATAGATCGACTGGTCGTCATCGCCCACGCAGCACACATTGCCCGAGCCGCGCGCCAGAAGGCGCAGCCACAGATACTGGGCGACGTTGGTGTCCTGATACTCGTCCACCAGCAAATAGCGGAACTTGCGGTGAAAATCCGCCAGCACATCGTCATGGTTCTGGAAGATGGTGATGTTGTGCAGCAGAAGATCGCCGAAATCGCAGGCGTTCAGCACGCTCAGGCGGTCCTGATAGAGCTTGTAGAGTTTCCGCGCCTTGCCGTCTGCGAAGCTCCACTTGTCCTCTTCGGGGATGCGTTCGGGCGTCTGGGCGCGGTTCTTCCAGCCGTCGATGAGGCTGGCGAGATGGCGCGGCGTCCAGCGCTTGGTATCAATGCCCTCGGCCTCAAGGATCTGCTTCAGAAGCCGCAGCTGGTCGTCGGTGTCCAGAATGGTGAAGGTGGATTTCAGCCCCACCAGCTCGGCATGGCGGCGCAGGATCTGGGCGGCGATGGAGTGGAAGGTGCCCAGCCACGGCAGGCCCTCGACCTGCTCGCCGATGATCTTGCCCACCCGCTCCTTCATCTCGCGCGCGGCCTTGTTGGTGAAGGTCACCGCCAGAATGTTCCAGGGCTGCGCCTTGCCGGTCGCCAGGATATGCGCCAGCCGCGTGGTCAGCACGCGGGTCTTGCCCGTGCCCGCGCCCGCCAGCACCAGCACCGCGCCGTCCACCGCCTCGACCGCGGCGCGCTGTTCGGGGTTCAACCCGTCAAGATAGGCGGCGTCCGCACGCGGCGCCCGTGGGGCCGCCTGCTGGGAAAGGGGGACAGAGGACATGACGCAGGCTTTCGCACTTCGATTCGCACAGGAGAACGAAACTAGCACATCCGCTTGCAAAGCGTAGGGGCGGCGATGTCATCGATGGTTTGCCGGACAAGCGCGCTAGCGATGTTCTTCCTCGTGCCGGGCCTGCAGCGCATGGGCGTAGGCGGCATGGGCGTCGGCCTTGGTGATGTAGCCCACAATGGGCTGGTCGCCATGGCGGGAGCGGACCTGCGCCCCGTCGATCTTCTCGGCCGAGAAGAAACCCATCACCCGGCCCAGATAATCATCGTCATAGACGCAGGCTTCATCGAGTTCACCGGTCGCATCATGGCTGTCGAGCGGGGTCATGATGTCGCGCGCGCGAATGGTCTGCAGGATGACGCGGGCGTCGCCCTGGGTGAGGTCAAAGCCGTGACGCTCGACCTGCTTGTGAAAGAAGCTGCCCTTGGTGATCGAGGTGGTGATGACGCTGGCCAGCGACACGCAGACCAGTAGCGCGATCGAGGCTTCATAGCTGGCGGTCAGCTCGAACACGATCAGCGTGGTCGAAAGCGGCGCGCCCAGCACGGCGCCGCCCACAGCGCCCATGCCGATGACGGCGAAATAGGCGCTGCCAGCGCTGTCAGGCCCCAGGATCGGGGCGATCAGCGCGCCATAGAGCGCGCCCAGCATGGCGCCGAGATAGAGCGAGGGCGCGAAGATGCCGCCGCCGAAGCGGAAGGCCATGGTGGCGACAATGGCGGCGAGCTTGAGCACGATCAGCGCCGCCAGCGTGCCGATGGCGTAGCCGCCCGCCAGCGCGATCGAGGTCGCTTCATAGCCGACGCCGAGCACTTCCGGCGCCAGGACGCCCAGGCCTCCGATCAGCAGCCCGCCGAAGGGCGGCAGGATCCAGAGCGGGACCGAGAGCGCCTGAGCGCGCAGGGCGAGGCCGCGCGGCAGGTTGAAGGACAGCATCACGCAGGCGATGGCGAGCGCCGCCGAGGCGAGGCCGAGCGGAATGATGGCGATGAAGTCCGCGAGACTTGCGGGCGGGATCTCGGGCACCGAAAAGGCGGGCGTGGCGCCGAAATGGATGCGCGAGAGGATCGCGCCGATCACGCTGGCTGCGGCGACCGGACCGATGGAGCGCAGGGCGTAATGGCCCAGCACCACCTCGAACGCAAAGAGGGCGCCGGCGACCGGCGCGTTGAAGCTGGCGGCGACGGCGGCGGAGGCCCCGCAGGCGAGCATGATGCGCGCGCCCCGGGCCGGCAGGTTCAGCGGGCGGCTGATGAAGCTCGCAAGCGCGGCGCCCAGATTGACCGACGGCCCCTCGCGCCCGGTGGAGCCGCCTGCGCCGATGGAGACAGCGTGGATCAGGGCGGACCAGACGCTGGGCATCAGCGCCATTTTCCCGCCCTGTGCGGCGCGTGCTTCCATGACGTCGGCGACGCCCTCGGCGCGGACTTCCGGCAGCCAGTTTGTTTTCAGGCCCACATAGAGCAGAAGCGCGACGACGCAGCCGCCAGCCACCGGCGCAAGGATCACCATGATCGGGGGCAGGGTGGAGGCGGTGCTGGCGAGACGTTCGGAAAACTCGCCAAAGGCGACAAGTTGCACGGACTGGATGGCGAGACGCAGGCCGATGGCGGCGTAGCCCGCCACAACGCCCACCACCAGCGCCAGCAGCCACAGCGCAGGCGAGCGCCCGTCAGCAAAGCTGTTCTTGAGATAGCGCAGCAGTTTGTCGAGCGGCGACAGGGGCGGCGGGGTGACGGCGGTGCTCATGCCATCTTCAAACCCCGCTCGCTCCGTATCGTCAACTCCGGATCAGTGCTGACCGGCGCCCAGGGCGCGTTTGAGCGCCCACACCCGGCAGGCGCTGGAGAGGGGCTGATTAGGCTCGCGCATCTCGTCGATCGAGGTGATGAGCCCGGCCAGAGATCCGCCTGTATCGTTCAGCTCATCGTCGATCACGGACCAGAAATCCGGCTCGAGCGCCAGAGAGGTCGCGTGTCCCTTGAGGGTGACTGAACGTTTCTTGAGCATGGTGTCTAGGCCAGTTCCTTGAGCGCTTCGGCGTTGAAGTCTTCCAGATCCTCAAAGCGGCCGTCCTTGACCTTGCGGGCCCAGGCGTAATCAGACAGCAGGGCCCGGCCCACACCCACGAGATCAAATTCGCCCGCGTCCAGGCGCTCGATCAGCTTGTCGAGGCCAGACTTTTCAGAGGCTTCCCCCATAAAGGCGCCAATGAAGTCACTATTAAGGCCAACAGATCCCACTGTTATGGCAGGTTTACCGGTGAGCTTTTTCGTCCAGCCGGCCAGATTCAGTTCGGAACCGTCGAACTCGGGCAGCCAGAAGCGACGGGTGGAAGCGTGGAAAATGTCGACGCCGGCTTCAGACAGCGGCGCGAGGAAGGCTTCGAGCTCGTCCGGGGTTTGCGCCAGCTTGGCGTTATAGTCCTGCTGCTTCCATTGCGAATAGCGCAGGATGAGAGGCAGGTCGGCGGGGATGCGGGCGCGGACGGCGCGGATGATTTCCTGCGCGAACTCGGTGCGCGACAGCAGGCTGCCGCCATACTTGTCGTCGCGCTGATTCATGCCCTCCCAGAAGAACTGGTCGATCAGATAGCCATGCGCGCCGTGCAGCTCGATGGCGTCAAAACCGATCTTCGCGGCGTTCTCGGCGGCGTCCGCGAAACCCTTTATGGTGTCGTCGATCTCGGCCTGGGTCATCGGTTCGCCGACGGTCTTGCCGCCGGGCATGATGCCGGACGGACTGTCGGACGGCGCGTCCGGATGCGGACCGGTGCCCGGCTTGCGCGCGAGGCCCACATGCCAGAGCTGGGGCGCGATCTTGCCGCCCTTGGCGTGGACAGCGTCCACCACTTTCTTCCAGCCGGCGAGGGCCTCTTCCGTGTGGAAGTTCGGGATCGCCGGATCAAAGCTGGCGCCGGGGCGATTGATGGTGGTGCCTTCGGTGATGATCAGGCCGACATCATTGTCCGCGCGGCGCTCGTAATAGCCGACCACATTGTCGTTGGGCACGCCGCCCGGGCTTTTGGACCGCGTCATGGGCGCCATGACGATCCGGTTCTTGAGTTGGAGCGAGCCAAGCTCGAACGGTTGGAAGAGGGCGTTGGTGTTCGGCATGAAGGGTCCCCTGAAAGCACGAATGAACGGCGATCAGTTGGATATATCGCGCGCGACAATCAAGGGACTTGTCTGGGGAAGGCGCCTCTCGGATTGCCGAGACCAGGATATTTCCCAGAATTTTCAGAGCAATACGCAGTTTCGCCTATGAGGATTTTTTCCGGGCTTCCCCGTGGGCGCCTTCGAGCTCCGGATCATAGTGTCTGCAGTTGCGACTGATAATGAGATTGATTATCGAAACGGCATTTTATAATTCATAACAACGAAAAGCATTCTCATCTTCAAACCGGACGGATCTCCATGCTCATCACCAAGGCGCGCATGATGACGGCGCTGGCCGCCATCCTGTCGCTGGGCTCGGCTCAGGCGGCTGAAACCTCTGATCAGACAGTTGAGGACACAATCGTGGTCACGGGCCGCTATCTGTCGATCGACCAGCTGAATGCCGTGAAGACGCCCACTCCTATCCTGAACGTGCCGCAGAGCCTGTCGATCGTGACCCGCGCCCAGATCGAGGATCAGGCCTTCACCTCGATTGGCGACATCCTGCGCTATACGCCGGGCCTGGCGGTCAGCCAGGGCGAGGGGCACCGCGATTCCATCATCATCCGCGGCAATCAGAGCACGGCGGACTTTTTCCTCGATGGTCTGCGTGATGATGTTCAGTACTACCGTCCGCTCTACAATCTCGAGCAGGTGGAGATCCTGCGCGGGTCAAACGCGCTCCTCTTCGGGCGCGGCGGCGGCGGCGGCGTGATCAACCGCGTCACCAAGACCGCGCAGCTGGACGAGGACTTTGCAGGCCTCAACGCCAGCGTGGACACGTTCGGCGCCTATCAGCTGGCGGGCGATGTGAACACGGTGCTGTCTGACACAATTGCGTTTCGCCTGAACGCCTATGGCGAGCATCTGGAAAGCCATCGGGATGTGTTTGACGGCGAGCGGTACGCCATCAACCCGACTTTCACATTCGATCTCGGCGCCCGGACTCAGGCCGTGCTCAGCTATGAGTATATGAGCGATGATCGCGTGGTGGATCGGGGCGTGCCGTCGGTCTCCGTCGCCAATGGTCCAGATGCGCCGCTTGAGGGGTATCGCGATACCTTCTTTGGCGATGCGGACGGCAATAACACGACACTGGACGCCAGCATCTATCGCGGCCGTGTCGAACACACCTTCTCGGACGCGCTGCGCGGCAATGTCACGGTGCAGTACGCAGACTATGACAAGCTCTATCAGAACATTTACGCGGCGGGTTTTGATGCGACGACCGACACGCTCACGCTCGACGGCTATCGCGATCCCACGACACGTCAGAACCTGATCATCCAGGGCAATCTGGTGGGCGAGTTCGCCACCGGTCCCTTCCAGCACACTTTGCTGTTGGGCGCTGAATATGGCGACCAGTCCACCACCAATGCGCGCCAGGACACCCTGTTCGCCGCGACTCAGGACGACCAGATCAGCGTCAGCCTGACCGATCCGGTGGTCGTGCCGAGCTATACCTTCACCAGCAATGTGCGCGACCGCTCCTCGGATGTGGAGTTTGTCTCGCTCTACCTTCAGGACCAGATCGACATCACCGACCAGTTCAAGCTGGTGCTGGGCGGTCGCTATGACCGGTTTGACGTGGCGGTGCTGGACCGTCTGGCGATCAGCCCGACCGATGACGGCCGTCGGGGCCGGGTGGACGAGGAATTCTCGCCGCGTCTGGGCGCGATCTACAAGCCGGCGGAAAACGTCTCGGTCTATGTCAGCTATGCCGAGACCTTCCTGCCGAGCTCCGGCGATCAGTTCCTGACCCTGACGACCACGAGCGAGGACATCGAGCCCCAGCGGTTCGAGAACACCGAAGTCGGCGTCAAATGGGATTTCGCAGAGCGTCTGAGCCTGACCACGGCCCTGTTCCGTCTGGAGCGCGGCCAGTTCACCACGGTGGACCCCGATGACCCCTCCATCGTCACGCTGGTGCCGGGCAGCACGACGGAGGGTTTCGAGGTTCAGCTGCTGGGCCGGCTGACCGATCAATGGACCGTGAATGCGGGCTATAGCTATCTCGACAGCACGGTCGAGGGCGGCGCATTTGATGGCAATGCCACCCGCCAGACCCCCGAGAACATGATCTCGATCTGGAACGAGTACCAGGCCACTGATCAGCTCGCGCTCGCGCTGGGCGTGACCTATCAGGACAGCTTCTTCGTACTGGAGAACAATGCTGTCGAAGTGCCCGATTACACCCGCGTGGATGCGGCGGTGTTCTATGATCTGACCGATCAGACCCGTCTGCAGCTCAATATCGAGAACCTGCTCGACGAGGACTACTTCCCCGACGCGCACTCGAACGACAATATCTCGACCGGCAAGCCGCTCAATGCGCGCCTGACAATCCGTCACCGGTTCTAGAAACGGGACGTCCCGAAATGAAAACGGCGGCTCATCGAGCCGCCGTTTTTTTATGTATCGGACCTTTTGTCAGGCTCCCGCTTGTGCGCCTCCAGCGCCGCCTTGCGTTTGGCCTCACGCGCCTTCTCAAGGTCGCGCTGGGCCTTGGGCGTACCGAACTGGACGCGATTGGTTTCGGACTGCTTGGCCTTGTCCTCTCGCGCCTTCTTCTTGCGGAACTGACGCAGATTGATCGGCTGGGTCATGGGAGCCTCTCAGGCTCCGCCGCCGAAGCGGCGGAGCAAAGCGTACGGCCTATTTCGGGCCGATCATGTCTTCGGGGCGCACCACGCGGTCGAACTCTTCCTCGGTGACGAAGCCGAGCTTGATGGCTTCCTCGCGCAGGGTGGTGCCGTTCTTGTGGGCGGTCTTGGCGACGGTGGTGGCGTTGTCATAGCCGATGGTCGGCGCCAGCGCCGTCACCAGCATGAGCGAACGTTCCATGATGTCGGCGATGCGCTGCTCGTTCGCTTCAATGCCGACGACGCAATTGTCGGTGAAGGAATGGCAGGCGTCCGTCAGCAGCTTGGCGCTGGTCAGCACGTTCCAGGACATCATCGGCTTGAAGACGTTGAGCTGGAACTGGCCCTGGCTGCCCGCAAAGCTGACGGCGGAGTTGTTGCCCATCACCTGGGCGCAGACCATGGTCATGGCTTCGCACTGGGTCGGGTTCACCTTGCCCGGCATGATGGAGCTGCCCGGCTCGTTCGCCGGCAGGGCGATCTCGCCGATGCCGCAACGCGGGCCGGACCCCAGCAGGCGGATGTCGTTGGCGATCTTGAACAGCGACACCGCCGCCGAATTTAGCGCGCCATGCGCTTCCACCATGGCGTCCTTGGTGGACAGCGCCTCGAACTTGTTGGGCGCGGTCACGAAGGGCAGCTTGGTGAGGTTCGCCACTTCCTCGGCGAACTTCTCGGCAAAGCCGATCTTGGCGTTCAGGCCGGTGCCGACCGCGGTGCCGCCCTGGGCGAGCTCGTACAGCGCCGGCAGGGCCGCCTCGACGCGACGGATGGCGTTGTCGATCATGTGCACATAGGCGGAGAATTCCTGACCCAGCGTCAGCGGGGTCGCATCCATCAGGTGCGTGCGGCCGATCTTGATGATGTCCTTGAAGGCTTCGGACTTGTCATTGAGCGCATTGCGCAGGGTCTGCAGCGCCGGGACCAGATCGTGCTTGAACACTTCCGCCGCCGCAATGTGCATGGCGGTGGGGAAGGTGTCGTTGGACGACTGGGAGCGGTTCACATGGTCGTTGGGGTGGACCGGGTCCTTGGAGCCGACTTCACCGCCCAGGATCTGGATGGCGCGGTTGGAGATGACCTCGTTGGCGTTCATGTTCGACTGGGTGCCGGAGCCCGTCTGCCAGACCACCAGCGGGAAATGGTCGTTGAGCTTGCCTTCGGCGACTTCGAGCGCCGCGGCGGCGATGGCGTCGCCCAGCTTGGGCTCGAGATTGTCGAGCGCCATATTGGCCTTTGCGGCGCAATGCTTGACCACGCCCAGCGCGCGCACAAGCGGCAGGGGCTGGGTCTGGCCGCCGATCTTGAAGTTCATCAGCGAGCGCGCGGTCTGGGCGCCCCAGAGCTTGTCGGACGGGACTTCGAGGGGGCCGAAGGAATCGGTTTCAACGCGCATCTCGGTCATGGGTCTTTCTCCAGTACGGCGTGGGCCTTGTATGGGGCGTCTATAGGCCTGCAGGGCAAAGACAGGCAAGCCGCGCCTTGGTCGCAATGAGCGTGATCTGCACCTTGATTGAACCGGATGCCCGTCAGGGCGCACCTGAAGGGCGTACCGGCAGCCAGGGGAGATGCAGATGGATGCCTTTCAGGGTGCGGCGCGCCTCATCGGGATGAGCGACGCCATCTGGGCCAGGCACGCCCATCCGCTCAGCGTATGGAGCCGCATGCTGGCGGCGCCTTTGATCTTCATATGCCTGTGGAGTCCGGTCTGGATCGGCTGGTATGGCGTGGGGCTGATCGGGATGGCGATCCTCTGGATGTGGCTCAATCCGCGCCTGACCCCGCCGCCGAAGACCGGTCGCAGCTGGGCGAGCAAGGGCGTCATCGGAGAGCGCATCTTCATCAACCGCAAGGCGGTTCCGGTGCCCGTGGGCTATAAGCGTGCGGCGTTGCTGACCTCGGCCCTGTCGGCGCTGTTCATGCTGGGCTTCATCCTCGCCTATATCCGGCTGGATGTTCTGGCGGCGGCCCTGGCCTGGCATGGGTCGGCGGTCGCGAAATACTGGTTCGTGGACAGGATGGCGCTGCTTGCCGAAACCATGAAGGACCGCCATCCTGTCTATGCCGCCTGGCTGGCGGGCGACTGGAGCGCCACGCTTGACGAGGCGGGCGAGACAGCCGAATCGTCATAGGAAGAACGAACAAGGTCCCATGCCGCGCTTCACGTCATTGCCGCCGGAGTACTGGGATCAACTCGACTGGACCGGGAGAGGGAAGGTGCAAGCCTCCGCCATTGATGGATCTCTGAATGTGCGTGTGGATGCGCTGACCTCACAGACGCGCAAGTTCAAGGAGCTGATCGCCGCCTTCTTTCGCACCGAGTTCAAGCGCGTGCGCCCGAAATACGGGCCGTTCGAGGTGATCATCGAGATCGAGCGCACTGAGAACAGCCCCGTGCATGACGTGGACAATGTGGCGAAAGCCATACTGGATGCGCTGACGGGCGTCGTCTTCCACGATGACAGCCAGGTCCAGCGCCTGCATGTGGAGAAGGTTCTGGGCGAACGCGCACGGGTGAAGGTCCGCGCGCGCCCCATCGGCGAGTTGACCCACAAGGACCAGGCTGACGCCGCCTGATCCGCGACAGGTGCAGACAAGAAAAAACGCCAGGGCCAGGGCCCTGGCGTTTTTTGTTGGCGGTCTGGCTCGGTCTAGAACTTGTAACCCAGCGTGACCCAGTATTTGGTCCGGTCCGCTGGCGCATAGGCGGCGTCCGGGCCGTCATAATCGGCCATTTCAAACGACAGGCTGACATCATTGGCGAAACTGAAGCTGACGAACAGGTCCAGTTCCTGACCCAGATCGTCGCTGGTGTTTTCCGCCTCGAACTCATGCCAGATCAGGCCGGCGCGCCAGCTCTCGATCGCGGACGCCTCGACGCTCGCGCCATAACTGACTTCCACATGAAAGTCCTCAAGACCGTTCGCCGGGGCTGCCCGGCCGCCGCCATGGAACACGTCCGCCCAACCTGCGGTGCCGTGATTGGCCGCGAACGGGTTGGCGAATGCGTAGGTTCCATCGCCGGACACCACATCATAACCGAGAGCGAGACGAGCGCCGTTGCGCGAGAAGGCGACGCCGGAATCGATCAGCGTGTTGTCGAAGTCCGCGGTGGCGGATCCGGAGTCGTTCTGCGCCGCCACCAGCAGATCATAGCTGACGCCGACTTCGCCCAAGGTGGTCGAGCCGGTCAGGCGAGCGCCATAGGTGGTGTTGGACAGGTTCTCGCGACCCGGTTCGGGAATGTCGATCAGGTAGACGAAGCCGGACAGTTTCAGCGCGTCATTGACGTCATAGCTCGCATGGAACAGATGCGCGTCGGTCTCCCAGTTGACGTCATCGCCCGGACCACGATTGAGCTGCCAGTGATAGACATAGCTGGCTTCAAAGGCGCCGCGTCCGAAGGTGGCCATGGCGGCGTCGTGCGAGTTCTTGTCCTGGCGGTGGCCCGGTGAGCCGATGATGCGATTGCCATCAAAGCCCAGATATTGACGGCCCACCGTAAAGGACCAGTCCTCATTGGGCTTGAAGCCCAGCTGAGCGCGGTTGAGCTCGGTGAAATCCGGATCGTTGATCGTGGCGTATTGCGGCAACGGATCAAGCGAGGTGTTGCGATCCTCGTCGCCGGCCAGCGTGATGTTGTTTTCAATTTCCGCAAGGAAGGAGAAGCGCGTATCCGCCGGTTTGAAGCGTACGCCGACCCGGCTGCGCAGGGTCAGGGACTCCGCTTCCAGCTTGCCGGTCTGCTCCACGGATTCATAGCGGCCCCGGAAGTCGCCGAAAATCTCCGCCGACTGCGCCAGCGCCGCTTGAGGGAGAAGCGCGGCGCCTGCCCCCAGCAGCAGGGAGAGTTTGTAAGATTTCATGTCCAGCCTCTTCGGTTGGAGACAATGCCAAACCGGACGCCCCCAACAGGCCACCCGATACTGCAGGCATTACGGACTGAAATGCTTCAAGTTTGGTTAGTCAGGTGTTCAGCATGACCGAACGCGAAAACCCCATCCAGATCAACTGGATGGGGTTATGCGCATCTGGGAGGCGTATTCAGTCTGCGATCCGCGCGCTCAGATCCTGAGGCCTGGACGACCTTATGGCTCCGAAAATCAGACCGCCGACCAGAAGAATGGCGAGCAGATGCACGACCCAGGACAGCCGACGAAGCTGATTGGCCAAGGGCTCTGCATAACCGGGCGTGCTGGTGAGTCGGGTGTCGAGCTGCGCAAGCTGGCCTTGCATTGCCTCATCAAGGCGCGTCAGCTCCATGACCTGTGCCTGGATCGCCGCGTCCGCCCGGTCCGCATCCATCCGGGCGGCCTGGAGCATGACGCTGCGAATGGCCGGCAGTGCGGCTTCCAGCTCATCCAGAGGCGCCTGGAGCGCGCTGTCCCGATCGGTCCTGAGCCTGACCGCGTCTAGGGCCGCTTCATATTCTTCCAAATTGATGAGGAGCGCCTGCATGCGCAGCTGGCTGGGCGCGCCGATCATGGCCTGGGCGTCGCGCATCAGGGACGCCTGGTCCTTGCCCAGAGTGGAAGCGGCGTAGGTCAGCTCCACGCTGTCACGGGACTGGTTTTCCAGATGACGGATGGAGGCCCCCAGCAGCGAGCTCGTCACTGCGTACACAAGCAGGAGGAGGAGAGGCAGGGTCGGAAGCCCCTGACGGGAAAACGGCGAGAGAGCAGACGTCCAGTTCGACATGAGGGTCTCCAGCATCAGATGTGTTCCCGTTAAAAGAGAATCACGCGCCAACATTCTCCCGATCCTGAGCGGCCGGTTATTAAATTAGTCTTGCCCTAGGGTTGTTGTCTTTTTCGGTTGCGCCGTCAGGCGCGAGTGACGCGACACAAAAAAAGGGGCGCTGTGCGCCCCTTTTTGCATGATGTGAGACGGGTTCAGGAGGCGCGCATTGTTTGCACGAAGCTCTCGAACTCTTCCTTCCAGGCTTCATGACGATCCGCCATTTCCTGGGCTGCGGACAGCACCGATTTGGAAATCTCGTCAGTCTGGTGGGTGAACTCCACCACTTTGGCGACGCTTGATGCAGCGTCGCTGGATCCGGAATCGGCGCGTTGGGCGGATTCTGCGATCTCGGTGGTGGCCACGCGTTGCTGGTCGATCGCCGCAGCGCAGCTGGTGGCCAGTTCGCCCAGCTGGCGCACCGCCTGAAGGGTGCGGTCCGTCGAGGCGGCCGTCTTCTCGGAGGCGGACTGGATCGCGGTGATCTGGGCGGATATCTGTTGGGTGGCGTTGCTGGTCTGCTCGGCCAGTTCCTTCACTTCGCTCGCGACAACCGCGAAGCCCTTGCCGGCTTCACCCGCGCGGGCCGCCTCGATGGTGGCGTTCAGGGCCAGCAGATTGGTCTGGTCAGCGATGGTTTCGATCAGCGTGACAATCTCGCCGATCGCCTGTGCGGCCTCGGACAGCTGGGTCACGACCGTAGAGCTCTGCTCGGTCTCGTCGCCGGCTTCACGCGACAGTTCTGACGTCCGGGTGACCTGCTCGGACACTTCCCGGATTGAGGCGGCGAGCTCCTCGGAGGCGGCGGCGACGGCCTGAATGCCGGATGCGGCCGCGCCCGACGCGGTCTGGGCGTCCCGGGAGAGGCCCGAAGCCTCGCTGGAAGAGCTTTGCATTTGCGAGGCCGAGGAGGAAAGCTGCTGGGAGGCGGCCATGACCGAGTTCAGAAGCTCGGTGGAGCTGCTCTCGAAGCGCACCACGGCGCTCTCGATCTCTTTCTGGCGCTCCAGACGCTGGGCGGCCTCCCGGGTCTGGTTCGCATGAACCTCGTCGGCGTTGCTCAGTGCGGACTGAAGCGTGGCGATCGCGCGGCCGAGATCGCCAAACACATCCTTGCGGCGGGTTTCGTCAATCGACATGTCGCGTTCGCCATCCGCCAGCTTGCCGACCAGGGACTGGATCGAGCTGACGGAGCGGGTGATGCTGCCGCCAATGATCTGGGTCATGGCCATCAGACCCGCAGCGGTCAGCACCAGGGCGACCAGGCTGACCCATTGAGAGGTCGCCGCAACACTGTCGCGAGCGGCCCAGGCCTCGTCCAGAAGGGCGCGTTCGCCATCCCGGACCACCTCGATATTCGTGTCCATCCGGTCGTCATACACCGCAAGGGCGTCGATAAAGCGCTGCATCTCGACATCGGAATAGGTCGAGATGTTCGCCGCCGCCGTCTCGATCAGCTGATTGAGGCCCGGGACGTCGGCGCGGATCTCGGCGAGCGCGGCGCGGAAGACAGGATCTGTCACGATGGCCTCGACATCGCTCAGCGATGTTTCGAAGTCCGCCAGATTGCCCAGGGCGGCGTCGCGGCGTTCCGGCGTCGGCGCGCTGGCCATGAGGTAGGTGTCGCGCAGCAGAGAGGTGAGGTCCTTCTCAAGTCCGCTGGCTGCCACAAGGTTCTCGGTCGCCTTCGTCGCGCGGTCATCCACGCGCTGGCTGACCGTGCCCATCAGGAAGTTGGCGCCGACATAGGCCAGCATCAGGATGATGGACGCCCCCGCAATCATGCGAAGACGCGCTGTCAGCGAGAACTGATCCAGCTTGTTGATCATGGTTCGACCCCTGTCTTTCTGCTCGATTGCGCAGCTCGTGTCAGACTTTCAGGCAGGGACAGCGCAATCCTTAACCATGGTGTGCGCTTCGCCGGTTAATATATGTTTGCACTAAAAGCGTTCACCGACGTCCGTCAGCCAACGCCCGGGATTCCGGCCGGCGTCTCAGGCTGAGCATGGCCCAGACCCCGACGATCGGCCCAAGCGCCAGCGGCCAGAAGGCGAATCGCCAGCCGATATGCTCCGCCCAGACCGGCAGCAGCTGCACTGTGACCAGGGTCAGGGCAAAGCCCATCGCGGTCTGCAGGGTGAGGATGGAGCCTGCCTTGTCTGGGGGGGCGAGCTCGGCGGCCGCCGCGGAAAACTGGGCCGAGTCCGCAATGACCGTGATTCCGTAGATCAGCAGCAGGACGATCATGACGAGGGCGGGCGCTGACCAGGCCCAGGCGCTCAGCAGGGCGCAGCTTCCGCTAAGCGTCATGGCGAGACTCGTGACAAGGGTGCGGCCTGCCCGATCCGCCAGCCAGCCTGCGCCCAGCGAGCTGACCGCGCCTATGGCGACGATCGCGAAGGTCAGCCCTGGCCCCGAGATGCTCTGGGCGAGCTGACGCTCCTGCGTCCATATCGCAACAAACACCCCGACCCAGGCCCAGAAGGCGTAGAGCTCCCACATATGGCCCAGATAACCCAGATTGACGCGCGCCAATCCCGGGTCCCTCAGGGTCAGGCGTATGGCCCGGGGGTCAAAACCCGGAGCGCGTCGAAAAGCCGGACCGGCCCTCGAGCTCAGGATCAGGGCGGCGCTGGCCAGGGCCGCCAGACCCGACACGGCGAATGGCGCGCGCCAGTCCAGTCCGTCGGTCAGGAGCGGCGCCAGATGCGGGCTGGCGGAGCCCAGGGTCAGCGCGCCGACAAGCAGGCCGATCAGGAGGCCCGTATCGCCTTTCGCCCAGCTGGCCGCGAGCTTCATGCCGACCGGATAGACAAAGGCGAGTGCGGCGCCGGCGATCATCCGAGTGAACGGCATGAGCAGGGATCCCGGCGGTGTCAGCAGGGCGCACAGGCTCATGAGGCCTGCCAGCAAGGCTCCGCTCGCAAAGACCTTGCGGGCGTCAAACCGGTCCGCCACGCCGAGACTGGCGCTGGCAAGCGCCCCGAGCACGAAGCCCAGCTGGACGGCGCTGGAGAGTGCGGCGCCGTCGAATGTGGAGAGCGCGCCCGTGTCCTGCAGCCCGGGCAGCGCGGCTGCGCCTGCAAACCAGACAGACAGGGCCAGAACCTGGGACAGGGCGATGAGCGCCAGATGGCGCGCTTTGCCTGGAAGCTCAGTCATCCCCGAACGGGCGTCGCGCGGCGGTCGCGCTGGCGGTGGCGCACAGCACGCCTTCGGAGTTCCACAGCCAGCCTTCAGTGAAAATGACGCTGGAGCCCAGCCGCACGACCTGGCCACGCGCCCGGGCGCGATCAGTCATCAGGGGGCGCAGGAAGCTGGTTTTCATTTCAAGTGTCGGCACAGCCGCTTTCAAATCGCCGGCGACGAAAGCCGACAGACTCATCGCCTCATCCAGAAAACCGGTCACGATGCCGCCCTGGATGGAGCCGTTGGGATTGAGAAAGTCGGGGCGCGCCTCGAACCAGGCTTCCACCCAGTTCGCCTCGGGATCAAGATCGATCAGCGAAAAGCCGAAATGGCGCGTGGCCGCCGGCAAATGGTCCGGATCGGAAAACAGCGCGACCAGTTCATCCCTGCGTGACGGCGACGAACTCACTCTTTGTTCCGGAACGCTTCAAGGCTGACGACCGTGCCCTCATTGACCTGATCGTCGCCATCGCCCTGGCCCGGAGTGTCGTCCGGCGAGGGGGCGGCGTAATCAAAGTGCAGACGGAAGCCGACGCTGGGATCATGAAAGCGGGTCACCGCGCGCCACGGCACCTTGAGATATTTCGGCACGCCGCCGAATTTCAGCGTGACTTCAAAGCCTGCGTCATCGACCTCGAGATCCCAAAACTGATGTTCCAGTACGATCGTCATTTCCTCGGGGTAGGCGCTGGCGAGGGATTCATCGATATCGCATCCCGGATCGGAGGTGCGAAACGTGATGTAGAAATGGTGCGCGCCCGGCAGGCCGTCGCCCGCCGCCCGTTCCAGAGACTTCCGAACAACATCGCGCAGAGCTTCCTGCGCGAGCTGTTCATATTGCATCAGGTCTTTGGCCACCTGCATCGCCCTTTCCCAGCCACGGCAATCTGGAGGGAAGGGTACTTGTTCCCTGCGAGGCGTCAATCGATCGTGGCCGCTGTGCGCACCTGTGCGATTTCGTCGATCGGGAGAAATTCGGCTCTCGGCAATCGTAAAAGGTGACATCGCGCCATTTGTGTAGGATTCTGGCAACGAAACCCTAAGGTCTGTGGTGTATCGAGCTGGGGTGGAGCGGGGCGCCGGGGATGGACGCGGCTTGCAGCCCCGGGGAGGCGGATGATGCGTTCTGTACTCGATCGATACTGGCCCGTCTCGGGCAGTCAGGACCGCATGGGGGTCGCTTCCGAGCGTTTGCTGACTGTTTTCTGCATCCTTGCGGGGTTGAGCGGTCTGTGCGTCAACATCATCAATACCCGCTTCCTGCCCGATTACGCGGCCGAGGTCGGAACGGGTTTCGCCGTCTCGGCGCTGTTGCTGATCGCGCCCTACCTCATCAACGGGCGCTCGAACTTCAATCTTCGCGTTCGCGTGATCGGCCTGACGGTGGTGGGGGTTCTCGGCCTGCTGTCGCTGATCAATGGCAACCTGACCAATGTCTGCAATCTGGGTCTGATCCCGGCGGTTCTGACCTTCTGTCTGGTGCTGGGCGTGTCAGATGGCCTGATGATCGTGCTGTTCAGCATCGGGGTCTATCTGGCGACCTATTTCATGAGCCGGGCAGGCGGCGCCGCGCCGTCATCTCTGGAAACCTTGCTGGCGGGGCTGATCCTCTCGCAGATCTTCGTATATGTCTCGGCGGCCTTTTTCCGCTTCAACATGATGGCGGCCGTCAAGGCGCTCGCCGCCGAGAAGGCCAAGGCCGAGCAGGCCAATCAGGCCAAGTCGCAATTCCTGGCCAATATGAGTCACGAGATCCGGACGCCCCTGAACGGGGTTCTGGGGATGACCGCGGTGCTGGCCCTGTCCAAACTCGATGAGCGCCAACGCAAGGCGGTCGAGGTGATCCGGATGTCCGGCGACCATTTGCTGTCGACCCTGAATGACATTCTGGACCTCGCCAAGATCGATGCCGGCCAGATGGATGTGGAGACCGTCGAGTTCGTGCTGGGCGATGTCGCGGAGCAGATCGAAGCCCTGTACGCGCCCCAGGCCGAGAAGGCTGGACTGAGTTTTTCACTGCGCTACGAGCAGGGGGTCAGCGCGCACAGTCTGCGGGTCGGCGATCCGACGCGGCTTAGCCAGATCGTGCACAATCTGGTCTCGAATGCGTTGAAGTTCACCCGCAAGGGCGGAGTCCGGCTCAGCTTCGCTCAGGATGAGGACACCGAAGAGCTGATCCTGCGGGTCCGTGACACGGGCTGCGGCATGACGGTCGATCAGCTCGAACGGGTCTTCATGCCGTTCACGCAGGCGGACGCCTCCACCTCGCGCGAATATGGCGGAACGGGGCTCGGCCTTTCGATCGTCAAGCGTCTGCTGGAAGTCATGAAGGGACGCATCGATGTGGAGAGCGAGCCTGATGTGGGCACGCTGTTCACCGTCTACCTGCCCTTCCGTCCGGTCGGCAGCGGGGATGCGGACGTCATCGTGAAGCCGTCCTGTGATTGTGCCGACACCCTGCCGCACGGGCTGAGAATTCTGGTGGTCGATGATTGCGAGACCAACCAGACCGTCGCGGCGGGCCTGTTGCGGGCCTGTGACGTCGAAGTGAGCCTGGCCGGTGACGCCCAGACGGCGCTCGACCTTTGTACAAAAGCCGACTTCGACCTGGTTCTGATGGATATCCGCATGCCGGGACGGGACGGCGTGGCGGTGCTGGGCGATCTGCAGACCGCCCGCAAGGCGGACGGTCGTGACATGCCGCCGGTGATCGCGATGACCGCCAATATCATGGCCCATCAGGTGGAAAGCTACATCGAGGCCGGCTTTGTGGATACGCTGGCCAAACCCCTGCGCCAGGATGTGCTGGTTCAGGCGGTGTCGGACGCCGTGTCGGAAGCGGGGCGGGGACTCAAGGCGTCGGCATCGGTGCGAACCGCCTAGGCCGAGGCTTCAGACAGATAGGCAAGGCGCAAGCCGCCCCAGTGCCTGCCGCCGATATGAATGGGGGCGCTGATGTCCTTCATCATCACGAAGCGGCCCGCGCCCATATCCCGACGATAGGTCTGAAGCAGGACAGGCTCGGTGTTCTGACCGGCGCGCAAACCGACGCGGTCATTGAAGATGCGCCGGTTCCTGCAATGGGCCGCATTCCAGTCCGGGTCATCGCCCTGGGGTCTGGAAAATTTCAGGTTATGGGTTGGAAGATACCCGTTCTGATCCACCGCCGCGCAGAACACGATATCGGGATGGCTCTCCGCCACGGCTTCCTGAATCGGGGGAAGCAGGCGGTCGGTGATCGGCGTGAACCGGGTCATGAATTGCTGGGGATTCGTTCCCTCGATCGGGCGGTACCGATCGTCAAAGAAGTCCTCCAGCTGCGCCTCTGCGTTTGCAATGGCTTCTGAAAAGGCCGTCTCGATCTTCGCACGGGCGTCCAGAAGCGTGCGAATGAAAGCGCTGTCGCGCGTTTGTGCGCCGGACATGGCGGCGCGCACGACCATGGCGTCGGCCTCGTCGACAGTGGTGCTGATCCGACTGGCGGATTGGTCGAGCGCTTCGCTCGAGCGGCTGACGACGCTGTTCAGGTCTCGCACCTTGCTGGTCAGATCCGCCGTGCGATCCTGAATGGCGCGCGCATCGCTCGCCGCGGCTGCGCTGGAGGCGGACATCCCCGAGACGGAGTCGGACATGCCGTGGACCAGGGCGCTCAGCTGCGTGGTGGATTCGCTGACCTGATCTCCGGCGCCCGCCGCGGTCCGCCCCAGATTGACCAGGGCGTCGCTTTCGCCGCGGATTTCCGTAAGAAGGCCCTGGATCGTGAGCGTCGCATTGGCGGTTTCGCCGGCCAGCGCCTTCACCTCGCCGGCGACCACGGCGAAGCCGCGGCCAGCCTCCCCGGCGCGTGCAGCCTCGATCGTGGCGTTCAGAGCCAGAAGATTGGTCTGGCTGGCGATGCGTTCGATGGCGTCGGACATGTCCCCGACCCGGTTGAGCGCATCCAGAAGAACCCTGACCTGATCCTGCATGGCGCTGACCGTCGAAACGAGCGTGGAGATGTCCTCTCCCGTGCGGTTCAGCGCGCCCTGCGCTTCAGCCATCGCGGATGCGGCGGAGCGGGCATGGGTCTCTGTCTCTTCCGTCACGGACAGGATAGATCGGCTCTGTCCCAGTGTTTGTTCGGCGTCCTGGCCCAGAGCCGCGAAGGCGTCTTTCAGCCCGAGAATGGCCTGGGAGGTTTCATCGATCAGGCCAGAGACATCGGCCATGGAGACGCCGAAGGCGGAGAGCGCATCTGAACGGGACGCCTCAGCGGGTTCAGACGTTTCTGGGCTTGCAAAAGAGTCGGCGGGGTCAGGTCGGGATGACATGCCGGTCCCCAAACGGATCGAATCTGTCGCTCAAGCTTCGGCGCGGATCGATTAACAAAACCTTCCGCATGCCGGGTTGGGCTATGCGACCTTCGTCGAAAGGGTGGGAAAGTGGGGGCTTCTGTTGCCAGGCGCCCCCGAGCCCCGCCTGACCTTGCTAGAGGTCAGGACTTAAGTGCGAGATACCCGCGCTGCTATGCAGCGAGAGCGACCTCTTCAGCATAGTTGTCGTTGGCAACTACTAAATATGGGCTGGTAACGAAGCCCATTCGGGCGAAAGCCACGTCTTTAGCCATCTGTCGATCCTATTCGGCCCCATGCTCGCCGCCCAACGTGCGGAAGAGGATTGGTGGAGCCGCCGGGATTCGCACCCGGGTCCAGCCTGGTTATTACACGCGCGTTTATCGCCATAGTCCGCCGAAGCGAACATCATGAATATAGGTGATGCGCCCACTGGGTTAAAGAGGGCGGGCGCATCACACTCCTGCCTCTCAAAGCCTATCCGCCGCCCGGAAGCGAGCTGCAGTCTGGCAGTACAGCCATATAATCCGCCAAGGGCGGCAGCCCCACCTCAGCACGCCGGGCATCAACCACGGCTTCCGGGTCTGCCAGCGGCGTTTGCAGACGCTGCTCGCCGTCGACGCATTCAAACTGTGAGCCATAGGGTTGAGGCGCGTTGTCCATGACGGCCAGTCGATCCGTCAGGAGGGCATAGTTGTCAGGCGCAATCTCTCCGCTCTCGGCCAGACGCGCAAACCGCACATGAACATCTCTCATGAAGTCGGGGTCATGAGTGGCGTGCTGGACGATCAGGAATGCGTTATTGTCCGCTTCCTCGCCATAATCCGAACGCGTGAACCAGTCGATCTGAGACAGCCGGTCTTTGAGCCAGTTCGCGTTTTCGCGATCAATGCCGTTCATGTGTCGCATCAGACGCAGCCAGGTCAGCGTGGCCTCATTCGGCCCTGCGCCTGGCGTCTCGAGCATCTCAAGCATCAGAAAGCGGACACGCTGATCCCGCGCCGTGCGCTGTTGCAGGATCTCCAGCGTCGCCTCGGGGGCAAGGGCTCTGAGCTCGGCTTCGAGCGCTCGATCCTCCTCAAGATAGGCGTCAAACAGGGCATCCGCCGTCGGCGGGCCATCCGCTCCTGGATCCGCGCGTGCTGAACATGCGCCGACAAGCACTGACAATCCGATCAGCATGGCGAGCGACAAGCGTGAAAACGACCTCATTTCGACCTCCAAATTTAATCTGAAAAAGACAATACCTCGAAATACAAGGTATTCAAGTTTTCGATTTAAATGCTATTCGGGACGGGGACTGACACGGGATGAACCAACCGCCATGACAGACAGTGAGGCCAAGCTGGACCGGCAAATGCGCAAGGGGTTGCTGGGTCTGGCGGCCCTGTCTGCGCTCGCGGGTTCGCCGCAGCACGGCTATGCCCTCGCGCAATCGCTTCATGCCGTTTTCGGCGCCTCGATACCTGAGGGCACGCTCTACCCTCTGCTGTCGGGGTTTGAGGCGGAGGGGTGGGTCGGAACCGAATGGGATACCTCACGGCCCGGACCCGCCCGCAAGGTCTACAAGATCACGGAGACTGGCCGGGAGGCGCTACAGCGTCTCGGGACGCGCTTCGCACACTTGGCCGACGCCATTCAGGAGGGATTTTGATGAACCTTGTCAGAGTTCAGGACCTTGCTGACAAAGCAGCGCGTGTTCATGCACGGGACTGGTTTGATCGCTTCGCAAAAGCCTATGTCGGAGACGCAGTGGCGCGCGACAATGCCCGAGATCAGCTCGAGAGCCATCTGATCGAGGCGCTGGAGTCGGACCCGCAAGCCAGTGTTCAGCGTGTGGATGAAGCCCTTGCGCGTTTGGGCGTGCCCGAAGAGATCGCGGCTGAATGGAGCGAAGCGCCTCTTGAAGCGCCGTCCGGGGGCGTCCGCAGAAAGGTGGTCCGTTTTGCGGCCAGTCTGGCGCGCGGAGCATCCGGAATTCTGGCCATGCTGATGCTGGCGGCCGCTCTGGCGCGCATGAGCGATCCGCAGTCCGTGGGGGTGTTCAGGCTCTCTGACGGCGTCTGGCTTCTCGGCACGGCCAACAACCAGAATGTCGAGCAGGACGTGTTGGGCGCTTGGACGATTCCGGTCGCCCTGGCCCTGGCGCTGGCCCTCATGATGGGGGCCAGCGCCGGTCTGGGCCTCTGGAGCGCCATTATGTCATGGCGCAAAAAACGAGGCGTCAGCCCATCTTCATGATGAAGGCGTTGAGCTTGTTGCCGTCGAGATCGCGGAAATAGGCGGCGTAGAACTGGTCGCCGCGCCAACCCGGCTCGCCTTCACAGGTTCCGCCCAGCTCAAGCGCGGTCTTGTAGATCTCGTCCACATGCGCCTCGTCCCGGGCCGCCAGAGCCACCATGACGCCATTGCCAACCGTGGCGGGCTCGCCATTGAAGGGCTTGGTCAGGCCTATCCCGGCGCCGCCATCTGGCTTGCCCCAGGCGATGAAATTGCCCGGATCCTCCATCATGCGCGGCGTATCCAGCAGCGCTGCAATGCGGTCATAGAAGACCGCGCTTTTCTCAAGATCATTTGTCCCGATCGTCACATAGCCAATCATGGTGCGTTCCCCATTTGTTCGATGGTGGAGGGAACCACGCGCCCGTTCGTTCGGCAAGTTAATTCGCATGCTCATGCATGGAAAAAACGCGGCTATCCCCTGAAGCCGCGCAGTCTCAGGGCGTTGGCCAGCACGCAGACGCTGGACGCGGCCATGGCGGCGGCGGCGAAGATGGGGGAGAGCGACCAGCCGAAGACAGGGGTGAAAACGCCTGCCGCCAGCGGGATCAGCAGCGCATTGTAACCGAAGGCCCAGACCAGGTTCTGCTTGATGTTGTTCAGCGTTGCGCGGCTCAGGCCCAAGGCGACCGCCACCGCGGCCGGATCATCGCGCATCAGGACGACGTCCGCGCTTTCAAGCGCAATGTCCGAGCCTGAGCCCATGGCTATGCCCACATCCGCCTCGGCCAGCGCGGCGGCGTCATTGATGCCGTCTCCGACGAAGGCGACCGGGCCATAGGCTTTGCGCAGTGAGGCGACAGCCTGATACTTCTCATCCGGCGGGGTCTCGGCCCGGACATCCTCGACGCCCAGCGCCTGACCGACAGCGCGCGCCGGCGCATCGGCGTCGCCCGTGATCATGGCCAGGGTCAGGCCGTGTTCACGCAGGCTGTTCAGCGCATCGAACGCGCCCTTTCGGATCGGGTCGGAGACGCCGAAAGCGGCCTGAAGGCTCTGGCCGCGAGCCAGGACAATCACGGTCACTCCGTGTTCATCGAGCGCGGTGATCGCGTCGGCGAGCGGGTCAAGCTCGACGCCAAGCCGGCGCATGAAGCGTTTGGAGCCCAGGTAGACGGGCTCGCCATCCAGCTCCGCCTTGACCCCGTAGCCGGATTCCGCGGTCCAGTTCTCGAGCGTGGGCAGTGAAAGGGATTTCTCTTCGGCGGCGCCCAGAATGGCGCGCGCAATCGGGTGTTCACTGGTGCGTTCCAGAGCGGCGGCGAGGGATAGCGCCGCCTCTTCGTTCACGGTCTCGATCGTATGAATCGCGGTCAACGCGGGCTTGCCCTCGGTCAGGGTGCCGGTCTTGTCGAACGCCGCCACGCGCACATCGGACAGGCCTTGCAGCGCCTCACCCTGGCGGAACAGAACGCCCAGCTCTGCGCCGCGTCCTGCGCCCACCATGATGGAGGTGGGGGTGGCGAGCCCCATGGCGCAGGGACAGGCGATGATCAGAACGGCGACGGCCTTGACCAGCGCTTCGCTCAGACCTGCTTCGGGCGCCAGCGTCAGCCAGGCGAAGAAGGTGACGAGCGCGATGGCGATGACGGCGGGCACGAAATATCCCGTCACGCGATCCACCAGGGACTGGATGGGCAGTTTGGCGCCCTGAGCCTGCTCCACCATGGCGATGATCTGGCTGAGCACCGTATCCGCGCCAGTCCGGCCGGTGCGGATGACAAGGGCGCCTTCGGCGTTCATCGACCCGCCGACCACCGCATCACCCTTGGATTTATGAACCGGGATAGGTTCGCCGGTCAGCATGGATTCGTCCACATAGGACTGGCCGCTTTCCACTTCGCCATCCACGGGCAGACGTTCGCCGGGGCGCACATGGACAAGATCGCCGGGCGCCACCTCATCCAGGGACAGCTCGACAGTCGATCCGTCCCGATCCACGCGAGCGGTTTGCGGGCGCAGGCCGATCAGCTTCCTGATCGCAGCGCTGGTGCGGCCCTTGGCGCGCGCCTCCATGTACCGGCCTGCAAGGATCAGCGTCGTGATCATCGCGGCGGCTTCGAAATAGACATGGCGCGCATCGACCGGGAACAGCTCCGGCGCCAGCAGGACAAGCGTGGAATAGGCCCACGCGGCGCCAGCGCCCAGTGCGACGAGCGAGTTCATTTCGGGCGCCCGGCGCAACAGCGCCTGGCCGCCAAGCGTGAAGAACCGACGCCCGGGGAAGGCGAGCACCAGAGAGGTCAGCACGAACTGGATCGACCAGCTCAAGGTCTGTCCCAGCGTGGACATGATGAGATGATGGAAGCCGGGGATCATGTGCCCGCCCATCTCCAGCACGAAGACCGGCAGCGTCAGCAGAACGGCTAGGATGAGCTGACGCTTTAGATCAGCTTGTGCTGCGGCTTTTTCCGCTTCCTCGCGGGCGGCGCGATCGGGGGCCGGATCATAGCGCTCGGCCTTGAAGCCGACGCTCTCGACCGCCGCGATCAGTTCGGCTTCATCCAGATGGTCGCCCATTATCTGGGCGCGGGAGGTGGCGAAGTTCACATTGGCCCGCTCGACGCCTTCGGCCTTGGCCAGAGCCGTCTCCACCTTTCGCACGCAGCCTGCGCAGCTGAGGCCGGAGAGAGACAGGGTGAGAGCGGAAGGGGAGGGTGTCTGGGTCATGCCGATCAGATCGTTGCTCGCGGCATCCAATGCAAGTGCTTCAAGATGAAGACCGGCTGCGGTTTATCCGCGCAAGAGCGCGGCCCGGCCTGTCAGCGCGGCCTTTATCGAATCATCAGCCGGGTTAGACTTCGACCCGACCCCGGACCGAAGGAGATCGCCATGGTGCTCGCAGACACGCCCAAGCCTTATCTCGGCTCTCCGATCGAGCGCGCTTATCTCGATCTCCTGCACGAGATCATGGAAACGGGCGAGGACCAGACCGACCGCACCGGCACTGGCACGCGTGGCGTGTTCGGGCGTCAGATCCGCTGTGATCTCAGCGACGGCTTTCCGCTCCTGACCACCAAGAAGGTGCATTTCAAGTCCATTGCGGTGGAGCTTCTGTGGTTCATCAAGGGCATCACCAACGTCAAATGGCTGCAGGAGCGCGGCGTCTCGATCTGGGATGAATGGGCGGACGAAAATGGTGAGCTCGGCCCGGTCTACGGCAAGCAATGGCGCCGCTGGGAAGGCCCGGATGGGCGTGAGATCGACCAGCTGGCCGGTCTGATCGATCAGATCAGGCAAAGCCCGGACAGCCGCCGCCACATCATCAGCGCCTGGAACCCCGCCGACGTGCCCTCCATGGCGCTGCCGCCCTGCCATACGCTGTTCCAGTTCAAGGTGCTGGGCGGGCGCCTGCACCTGCAGCTCTATCAGCGCAGCGCGGACATGTTCCTGGGCGTGCCGTTCAATATCGCAAGCTACGCTCTGCTGCTCGCCATGGTCGCGCAGGCGACCGGCTATGAGCCGGGCGAGTATGTGCATACCTTCGGCGACGCCCACATCTATTCAAACCATTTCGATCAGGTGCGCGAACAGCTCTCGCGCGATCCGCGTCCTCTGCCGACGCTGAAGCTCAACCCAGAGATTACCGACCTCTTCGCCTTTGAGTACGAGGACATCACGCTCGAAGGCTACGACCCTCACGCGCGCATCTCGGCGCCGGTAGCGGTGTAGGCATGACCCACATCAAGCTCGCAATTGTGGTCGCGGTTGCAAAGAACGGCGTTATTGGCCGGGACGGCGATCTGCCCTGGCGCATCCCGTCCGACCTCAGGCGCTTCAAGCAAGTCACGCTGGGCAAGCCGGTCGTCATGGGGCGCAAGACCTGGGACAGCCTGCCGCGCAAGCCCCTGCCGGGGCGAGCAAACTTCGTCATCAGCCGGTCTGTGACGGCCGCAGCGGGCGCTTATGTCTTCGCCGATGTTGAGGCCTGTCTTGAGGAAGCGCGCGGCGCGGCGGTCGAGGCGGGGGTGGATGAGGTCTGCCTGATCGGCGGGGCGCAGCTCTACGCCGATCTGTTGCCGAAGGTGGACCGGATCTATCTCACCGAGGTGGATCTCGAGCCTGAGGGCGATGCAGGCTTTCCCGATCTGTCGCCCGAAGAGTGGCGTGAGGTGAGTGCGGAGTCGGTCGAGGCGGCTGAAGGCGATGATGCGGGCTTTACGCTACGGGTGCTGGATCGCGTCCGGGCGTCATAGCGCAGCATCCCGATACCGGTTTTACTTGAACCGAAGGCGCGGACCCGCCAAATACTCATATACCGAATAAAACACGAAACCTTATAACCAGCGGGGAGATTCATGCCCTGGAACGACAATGCAGGCGGCGGCGGCCCTTGGGGCTCCGGCGGCGGCGGTCAGAATAACAACAACCCCTGGGGGCGCGGCCCCAACGGTCCGGGCCGCGGCCCGAACGGCGGGGGTCAGGAACCTGATCTTGAGGAACTGGTGCGCCGGTTCCAGCAATGGCTGGGCGGCAAGGGTCCGCGCGGCGGCGGTCGCGGGGGTTCCGGCAAGGGCGGATCCGGTGGCGGCGTGGTCGGCGTCGTGGGCGCCCTCATCGTCGTGGGCGTTATCACCGCAGCCTCGGTCTATCAGGTCGGTCCTGGTGAAGCGGGCGTGGTTCAGCGCTTTGGCGAATATGTCCGCACCACCGGCGCGGGCCTTCGTGTGAAGTTGCCCTATCCGATCGAGACTGTTGAGACGGTGAATGTCACCGAAATCCGCTCGATCACGATCGGAACCACGCCGCAGGAAGCCCTGATGGTCACCCGCGACGAGAACATCGTGGATCTGTCCTTCACGGTGCAGTGGCAGGTCGATCCGACCCGCGTGCGTGATTACGTCTTCAATGTCCGTGACCAGCGCGCGATGGTTCAGGCCGTCTCGGAAAGCGCCATGCGCGAAGTGGTCGGCACCTCGGATCTGCAGCCGATCATCGGTACGGGCCGGGGCGAGGTCGCTCAGCGCGCCGAAGAGATCATTCAGGACACGCTCGATCTTTACGAAGCCGGCATCCAGGTGGTGGGTCTGCAATTGCAGGAATCCGCGCCGCCGGAAGATGTGATCGCCGCCTTCCAGGACGTCATCAGCGCCGAACAGGATGCTGAAGCGAACGCCCTGCAGGCCACCGCCTACGCCAACCGCATCGTGCCTGAAGCCCGCGGTGACGCCGTGCGCCTTCTGGAAGAAGCACGCGGTTATCGCGATCAGGTGGTCGCCGAGGCGCAAGGTCAGGCTGATCGCTTCAATGCGATCTATGACGAATACGCCCAGGCGCCGGATGTCACCCGCGAGCGGATGTATCTGGAGACCATGGAACGGGTGCTCGGTCGTTCGGAGCTGCTGATCCTCGATCAGAACGGCAACGGGGCGGTGCCCTATCTGCCGCTCGATCAGCTCGGTCGCAATCGGGGCGACGCCAATCGCGCCGCAGGTTCGGGTCAGGGAGGCTAAGCCATGAGATTTCTCACGATCGCCTTTGGCGTCATTCTGGTCGCAGTCCTGATCGCCGCGGCCACCGCCACCTATACCGTCAACGAACGCCGCTCCGTGCTGGTGCTGCGCTTTGGTGATCCGGTCCGGGTCATCAACGAGATCGGCGACGATGAAGCCGGCCTTCACTTCAAGCTGCCCTGGGAAGAGGTGCTGCAGTTCGATCGCCGCAATGTCGAGTTCGACATGCGTCCGCAACAGCTGCAGGCCGGCGACCAGGAACGTCTCGAAGTGGACGCCTTCCTGCGCTATCGGATCGTCAATCCGCTGCGCTATTACCAGACTGTGCGCAATGAGGCGGGCGCCAATGCCCGTCTGGGTTCGATCATGGAAGACGCGCTGCGCGCCGTGGTCGGCTCGATTTCCTCTCAGGACGTCATCTCCGGCCAGCGCGCCGAGCTGATGGACCGGGTGGAGCGGTCCGTGGACGCCGCGGTGACCCGCGCCGATCTCGGCATCGAGGTCATCGATGTGCGCATCCTGCGCGCCGACCTTCCCAATGAGGTCGAGGAGCGGGTCTTCCAGCGCATGCGCTCGGAGCGTCAGCAGGAAGCAGCCCGCATCCGCGCTGAAGGTGAGGAACGCGCCCGTCAGATCCGCGCCTCTGCGGATCGCGAACAGACGGTCATCCTGGCGAACGCCCGCGCTGATGCGGACCGTATCCGCGGTGAAGGCGACGCCCAGCGGAACGCCATCTATGCGGCGGCCTATGGCCGGGATGCGGAATTCTTCCGCTTCTATCGCTCGATGATCGCCTATGAGACGGCTCTGCGTGACGGCACGCCCATCGTGGTGGCGCCCGATAGCGCCTTCTTTGACTATTTCGGCTCCCAGGACGGTCGTTAACGACCTGTTGAGAGTTGAATTCAGGGATCGGCCGGGCGCAAAACGCCCGGCCGTTTCACTTTTTGGGCTTCAATGTCAGGTCTGCGCTTGGCGGCGTGGGGGCGGCGCCGTTAAGAGTTGTGGCCAGATACAAGGGACTTCTGACCACGGGGAAATGTTCATGCGCGTGCTTGCCGCTGCGATCTTTGCTCTGGGCCTGGCGCTGGCGTCGGCGGCGATGGCTGCAGCGCAGCCCAATGACGGCTTTGCGGATCTCAATGACCGCTTGAGCCCGGCCGTGGTCAATATCGCCACCGCCCAGCGTGTGGGCGGCGAAGAAGGCTCGCCCCTGTTTGCGCCGGGCACCCCGCTTGAGCGCTATAACGACCTGTCGGGCAATCGGCTGCGCATGCAGCGTTCGCTGGGGTCGGGCTTCATCATTGATGCAGACGGCATCGTCATCACCAATCACCACGTCATCGCCGGTGCGGACGAGGTGGAGGTCGTCCTGCAGAACGGTCTGGTGCTGGACGCCCGGATCGTGGGCAGCGATCCGGCGACGGATATCGCGGTCCTGCGCGTTGACCCGGAACAACCGCTGCCCGTCGTGCAGTTCGGCGACAGTGAGCGCGCGCGCGTTGGCGAATGGGTGGTTGCGATCGGCAACCCGTTCGGTCTGGGCGGGTCATTGACTGCCGGCGTGATCTCGGCGCGCGGGCGCGAGATCGGCGGCGCCTATGACGATTACCTGCAGACCGATGTCGCCATCAACCGCGGCAATTCCGGCGGTCCGCTGTTCAACATGGACGGCGATGTGATTGGCGTGAACACGGCGATCTTCTCGCCCACCGGCACGTCTGTGGGCATCTCCTTCTCCGTGCCGAGCGCCATCGCCGTGCCGGTCATTGATCAGCTGATCGAGTATGGCGAGACGCGCCGCGGCTGGATCGGCGTCAATGTGCTCGAAGTGACCCGCGACATGGCCCAGGCCATGGGCCTGAACGAGCCGCGCGGCGCGCTTCTGACACGCATTGATCCTGAAGGCCCTGCAGCGGACAGCGGATTGGAGGAAGGCGACGTCATACTCGCCTTTGACGGGCGTCCTGTCGCCGATGACCGTGTCCTGCCGCGCATCGTGGCCGAAACCGAACCGGGATCGCGTGTGGATGTGGAAGTGTTCCGCCGCGGAGAAGCCCTGACCCTGCCGTTGAATGTGGAGCGGCTGGAGGAAGACAATCGCCCTACACCGCCCGCCGGCGCCGAGCTGGATGAGGACAGCGCCGCGGCGGCGATCGAGGGTGATCTCTTCGGCATGACGCTGGAGCCCATCTCTGACGCCCTTCGCCGCCGTTATCGCATTCCCACTGACGCCAGCGGGCTCGTGGTCACCGAAGTTGATCCCAACAGCGATGCAGCAGGCAAGGTGCGTCCGGGCGATGTGGTCGAGGAGATTGCCTGGACCCGGGTTGAAGGTCTTGCCCAGGCGCGCGAGCTGGCGGCCCGCGCCGGCGCAGACGGCGCGCCTGTGCTGTTCAGCCTGAACCGTCAGGGGCAGTACGTGCTTGAAACCCTGCGCCGCTAGAGCGTCCTAGTGAGGTCCAAGCCTGATATCCTGTTCCTCGCCGGGCCGACGGCGTCCGGCAAGAGCGCCTTGTCCCTGCATGCGGCGCGGGCGCTCGATGGCGAAGTCATCAATGCGGATTCCATGCAGGTCTATGACGGGCTGGGGGTGATCACCGCGCGTCCCGAATCTCATGAGATGGGTGGAGTTCCTCATCACCTCTTCGGCGTCATCGATCCATCAGAGCGCTGCTCGGTCGGGCGCTGGGCGAAGCTGGCGCTCGAAGCCATCAGCGATGTCACCGGTCGGGGCAAGCGCGCGATACTGGTGGGCGGAACAGGGTTGTATTTCAAGGCGCTGGTCGACGGGCTCGCACCGACGCCAGACGTCCCGGAGGCCGTCATATCGGAGGTCAATGCGCTCTATGCGGGCGGCGGTCTGGACGCGCTGCGTGAAGCGGCGCACGCGCTCGACCCGGTCGGCGCGGCCCGGATCGAGGCAGGCGATCGCCAGCGCCTGATGCGTCTGATCGCCGTAGCCAGGACCAGCGGTCGCCCGCTGTCGGAGATCCAGGCCGAGACGCGTCCCCTGATCGAGCCGGACCGCGCTGTGGGCGTGGTGATCGCTCCGGACCGGGACGGGCTGTATGGCCGGATCGAAGCCCGTTTTGACCAGATGGTGTCGCATGGCGCACTGGAGGAAGCCCGCGCCATCGCCGAGCGGCGGCTGGCGGCGGATTTGCCCGCCATGAAGGCGGTCGGCTTGCCGCCCCTGATCGCCCATGTCCAGGGACGGCTCGACCTTGACGAAGCCATTGCGCTCGCCAAGCGTGATACGCGCCGATACGCCAAGCGCCAGTTCACCTGGTTCTCCAATCAGCATCCGGACTGGGTGCGGGTAAACTCGCTTGATCCTGTGACGGCCAGGGCCGAGCTGGACCAGATTCTTCTGACGCCTTTCTTCGGAGCCGCATGATGGCTGAACCGCTTTACCAGAACGATCTCGATCTCGGGCCGCTCAAGACCGAGACCATCGCGATCATCGGCTATGGCAATCATGGCCGCGCCCATGCGCTCAATCTTCGCGATATGGGGGCGGAGAGAGTCCTGATCGCGCTGCGGGAGGGCTCGCCGTCACGCGCAAAGGCGGAAGCGGACGGGTTTGACGTCGTGTCCATGGCCGAGGCGGCCCGGCGCGCCGACATGCTGTCGCTTCTGGCGGCGGATGAAGCTCATGGCGAGATCTGGCGCGAGCATATCGCCCCGTACTATCGCCCGGGCATGACGCTGCTGCTGTGCCACGGCTTTTCCATTGAATACGGCGTGATCGAACCGGCGGACGACATCGATGTGGTGTTGGCGGCCGCCAAGGGACCGGGCGGGGCGGTGCGTTCGAGCTTTGAGAAGGGCGGCTCGCTGATTGGTTTCTGGGCCGTGCACCAGGACGTCACAGGCAAGGCCGAGGCCCGGGCGAAAGCCTATCTGGGCGGGCTCGGCTGCGGACGCGCGGGCGTCTATACGACCACGTTCGGCGAGGAAGCGCTGGCCGACATTCTGGGCGAGCAGGCGGTGCTTGTGGGCGGCGTTTGCGCCCTGGCGCGCGAGGGCTATGAACAGCTTGTCGCCGCCGGGATCAGTCCGATCATGGCCTATATCGATACCGTACACGAGATCAAATACATCGCCGATCTGATCCAGTCCCGCGGCATTGCAGGCATGTATGAGGCCATTTCGGATACCGCCGAATTTGGCGCGCATGAGGTGGAAGGCCCGATCCGTGAAGCCGTGCGCCCGGTGTTTGAAGCCATCGTCAAGGACGTCACCGCGGGCGATTTCGCCCGACGCTGGGTGGCGGACTACGAACAGGGGCGGGCCGGGCTGAAGGCCATGCGCGACAAGGCGTCAGAGCATCCGCTGGAAGACACGGGCAGGCTTATCCGCCGGTCGTCCAGCTTCGGAGACTGAGGGTCTTAAGCGAAATCATTGCGGCGCCCGATTGCCTGCGGTGTAAAAAGGCGTATGCGTACCGCCGCCTCGCGCCGGATGGATGACTGTCCGGGGGCGAGGGGCCCCTGTTGCCGGATATGACCGCCATGAACCCCCTTGTTCGCTTCTTCACCCGGATGGACGCCCGCGCCGCCCGCGCGATCTATATCTCGCTGGGTCTGTTTGCGCTGGTGCTCGCCATCTTTCTCACGGGCAAGTTCGTGCTCGATATCGAGCCGGGCCAGATCGGGACCTGGTTCGAGAGCGCGGCGGACCAGTGGTACGCCCTGCCGGCGACCATTCTGATCTTCACCGTTCTGGCCTTTGTCGGCGCGCCGCAATTCGCGCTCATCGGCGCGGCCGTGTTCGCCTTCGGTCCGGTGATGGGGTTCGCCTATTCGTGGATCGCGACGATCTGTTCGGCGACCGTGACCTTCTATGCAGGCCGTCTCGCAGGGGCTGACGCCGTTCGCCGGTATGGCGGCCAGACCGTCAATCGCATCTCCGAGTTTGTCGGCCGCAACGGCTTTTTCGCCTCCATGATCGTGCGAATCGTTCCGAGCGCGCCCTTCATCGTGGTCAATATGGCGGCCGGTGTTTCGCGTATGAGCTATTTTGCATTCATCGGCGGACTGGCGGTGGGGGTCCTGCCCAAAACCGCGCTTGTGGTGTTTGCAGGCGGAGGGCTGATGTCGCTTCTGTCCGGGGGCGGATGGCCCGCAATCCTTGCGCTCATAGGGATTGTCGCGGTCTGGATCGTGTTCATGCTGATGGCGCGCCGCTGGCTGCGCGGGCCAGCAACAGAGTTGAAAAATCCCGTGGAAGACTCAACCGGCGCTGAAGCTGAGGCGGGTGAGCGGCTTGCAATCAGTGACGCGCCATCGCACAAGGAGTCATGATACTTGCCCTAGCGCGGCGACTCGCCTGCTGCGCCTGACAGACAAAGAGGCAGAGAATGTTCTCCAGCGTGTTCGGTCTCCTTTCCGCGGATATCGCCATCGATTTGGGGACGGCGAACACACTGGTCTACGTCAAAGGCCGTGGCGTCGTTCTGAACGAGCCCTCTGTCGTGGCCTACAAGGTCGACAAGGGCCGCAAGCACGTGCAGGCCGTCGGCGCCGAAGCCAAACTCATGCTGGGCAAGACTCCGGGCAATGTGGAAGCCATCCGGCCCATGCGCGACGGCGTGATCGCCGACTTCGACGTGGCCGAGGAAATGATCAAGCACTTCATTCGGAAGGTGCATAATCGTCAGACCTTCGTTAGCCCGCAGGTCGTGATCTGCGTGCCGTCCGGCGCCACCGCCGTGGAGCGCCGCGCCATTCACGAGAGCGCCGTTGGCGCGGGCGCCCGCAAGGTTTACCTGATCGACGAACCGATGGCGGCCGCCGTGGGCGCGGGCCTGCCGATCGACGAGCCGACCGGCTCCATGATCGTCGATATTGGCGGCGGCACCACCGAGGTGGCCGTGATGTCGCTGTCGGGTATTGTCTATTCGCGCTCGGTGCGCGTCGGCGGCGACAAGATGGACGAAGCCATCATCAACTATATCCGTCGTTCGGCGAACCTTCTGATCGGTGAAACCTCCGGTGAGCGGATCAAGAAGGAAATCGGCTCCGCGACCCCGCCGCAGAAAGGCGAGGGCCTGACGCTGGACATCAAGGGCCGTGACCTCATGAACGGCGTGCCGCGCGAGATCGTGGTGACCGAGGCGATGATCGCCGACGCCCTGTCCGAGCCGGTCGAGCAGATCGTGGAAGCGGTCAAGCAGGCGCTGGAAGCGACCCCGCCGGAACTGGCGGCGGACATCGTGGACAAGGGCATCGTGCTGACCGGCGGCGGCGCCCTGCTGCGCAATCTCGACACCGAACTGCGTGATCGGACCGGCCTGCCGGTGAGCCTGGCGGACGAGCCGCTCTCCTGCGTTGTGCTGGGTTGCGGCAAGGCGGTCGAGAATCTGCGCCTGTGGCGCCCGATCCTCGCGGAAGCGGTTTAACCGGGACAGGCGAGCCTGTGAGGGGGGACTTCCAGCTTGGCTCAGAGGCGGAGTTCCAGACGGCGAAATGATGAGGGCGTGCGGTTTCCCACGCTGCTCTTCATCGTTTGCATCTTTGTCAGCTGCATTCTGATTTATCTGGATCGTCCCGAGAGTCGGCCCCAGGCTCTGACCGGTCTGCGTGCGGGCTTCAATGATCTCGCCACGCCGGTTCTTGATCTCAGCGTGCGGCCTTTCCGGGGATTCGCCAATATCGGTCCGTGGTGGAAACGCCAGTTCGAACTGGCGGAAGAGAACCGCGCCCTGCGCATGCAGGCGGCTGAAATGCGGGCCTGGCGCGACGCCGCGCTCTCGCTGCAGGAACGCAATGCGCGCTATCGTGAAGCCCTCAATCTGCAGGCGGACGCCGCCGAGGACCGGATCAGCGCCTGGACCGTGGCCGATCGCTCCAACGCTTTCGTGCGCTCACGCCTGATCGACGCCGGCTATGATGACGGCGTTCGTCCGGGCTATCCGGCGGTGAATGTCTATGGCCTTGTGGGCCGGACCGTGGAAGTGGGCCGCAGCTCGACCCGCGTTCTGCTTCTGACGGACATCAATTCCCGCGTGGCGGTGATGGCGGACCGCTCGAACGCCCGTGCGCTTCTCGTGGGCGACAACACCGAGTTTCCGCGTCTGGAGTATCTGGGCGCCGAGCCGGACCTGCAGGAAGGCGATCGCATCGTCACTTCGGGCGACGACAATGTCATGCCTCGAGGCGTGCCGGTGGGGCAGGCGGTCCGGGATCGGGATGGGCGCTGGCGCGTGGCGTTGTTCAGCCGCACCGCGCCCATCGATCTGATCTGGATCTGGCCGTTCGAGCCGGTCCAGGCGCCGGAAGCCGATCCGGTTCCTGAAGACCTGTTCCAGGAGGGGGCGAACTGATGCGGCCTTCGGTTGAACGTGGCAATGGCGGCGCCGATCTGGTCATGTTCATCGTGACCATGCTGATCGCCTTGATCCTGCACGCCCTGCCCAGTCGTCTGGGCAGCGGTCCCGATCTGGCCCCGGCCTTCCCGCTGATCGCGCTATTCATCTGGTCGGTCAGGCAGCCCTGGTTCATTTCACCGCCTGTCCTGCTTCTGGTCGGCGTCGCACAGGATCTGCTGGCGGGCGCGCCCATGGGCGTCTGGGCCCTGTCTTTCCTCGTGGCCTTCAGCGTACTGCGCCTGCGAGAAACGGACGGCGCCGGTGAAGTCGGCCCGCTTGCGCTCCGCTTCACCCTGACCGCCTGCGCGGCTTTCGGCGTGGCCTGGGGGGCGGGGTCCTTCGCGATTGGCGCCCCTGTGGCGCCAGGACCGTTGATTACTGAAGCGGTTCTGACCATCCTTCTGTTTCCGATCTTCGCCTGGCTGTTCGCCCGGCGGAAGGAACGCAGCACCTTCTCCTAACGCAGCAGACCCGAGAAAGAGCGCGCATGCGTCGCGACAAGCAGGAAGCCCAGGCCCAGTTCAACCGTCGCTCGCTTCTGTTGTCGGGCCTCGGGGCGGGCGCGTTCGCCGCGCTGGGCGCGCGCATGTACGGGCTGCAGGTGCTCGAGCAGGACGCCTATCGCCTGCTGTCGGAACAGAACCAGTTCAATTTCCGACTTCAGCCGCCTGCGCGCGGACGGCTTCTCGACCGGTTCGGTGAACCGCTGGCGGAAAACCGGGAGAGCTACCGGCTGATGATCGTGCGTGATCAGGCCGGCGATCCACGCGCGGCGCTGGAGCGCCTGTCGCGCTACATGCCTTTGAGCGAAACCCGCATTGACCGCATATTGCGCGCCGTGGCGCGCACCTCGCGCTTCACGCCGGTCACCGTGGCCGAGGATCTCGATTGGGAGACCTTCGCGCGCATCAACCTGCATCTGCCGGATCTGCCGGGCATCACGCCGGATGTGGGCGAGGTGCGCACCTATCCGCGCCCCTATGACTTCGCCCATGTGACGGGCTATGTGCAGGCCGCGCCGCCGGAAGCGGCCAATGATGATCCGCTCCTGCTGCACCCGGGCTTCCGCATTGGCCGGACCGGCGCCGAGCTGCAACATGAGGACGAGCTGCGGGGCTCGGCCGGCCAGCTGAAGGTGGAGGTGAACGCCACCGGCCGGGTCATGCGCGAGATACCCGAGCAGTCCATTCCGTCCTTGCCGGGCCGCGACGTCACGCTGACGCTCGACGCCCGCGCGCAACGCACCGCCATGGAAGCGCTGGGCGATCAGAGCGGAGCGGCGATCGGCCTGGATGTGATCACGGGAGAAATCCTGGTGCTCGCCTCAACGCCCAGCTTTGATCCCAATGCCTTCGTGCTGGGCATTGGCCAGGACGCCTTCGCCTCGCTCAACAACAATCCCTACCGCCCCCTGTTCAACAAGGCGACGACGGGGCTGTACGCGCCAGCGTCCACCGTGAAGGTGATGTCGTCCCTGGCCGCGCTCGAGCATGGCGTGGTGGATCCTGAAGAGACCATCTATTGCGGCGGTCACACACGACTGGGCAATCGCGACTTCCACTGCTGGCGTCGGCAGGGCCATGGCCGGGTCAATATGCATGAAGCCGTGAAGGGCTCATGCGATGTGTATTTCTACGAAATGGCCAACCGGCTGGGCATAGAGCGCTATAACGAGATGCTCGAAAGCTGCGGTCTGGGTCAGTTCTTCGACATTGGTCTGCCCTATCCGCGACGCGCGGAAGGGCTAGTGCCCGGCCCGGCCTGGAAACGGGCGCGCCGCAATGAACCCTGGACGACCGGGGACACCTTCAATGTGGGCATCGGTCAGGGCGCGTTGCTGAGTTCGCCGCTGCAACTGGCGGTGATGACGGCGCGCATCGCCACGGGACGTCGTGTCATCCCGACATTGTCGCCGGTGTCCGGTGCGTCGCCTGAATTTGAATCCATGGGATGGACGGCGGAACACCTGTCCGAGGTGAATCGCGCCATGTCCGGCGTCGTCAATGAGCCGGGCGGCTCCGCCTACTGGCCGCTGCAGACCCGGGGCATCGACCTTGAGGGCATACAGATGGCGGGCAAGACCGGCACCTCCCAGGTCTATTCCATCAGCGCCGAGGAGCGCGCCGCTGGCTTGCGGGATCAGGAAGACCTGCCGTGGCGATTGCGCAATCACGGCCTGTTTGTTTGCTATGCGCCGGTCGCCGCGCCGCGCTACGCCGTCACGGTGGTGCTCGAGCATGGCATTGGCGGCACGCGCGCCGCTGTCCCCGCTCAGGCCATTCTGCGCGATCTGGTGCGTCGCGATCCGTCAAACACCCGGCCGGACATGTATGCGTCCGCAGCCCGTCCCGTGACGGAGGGCTAGGACATGGGCGTTTTCACCCAGTCCGCGCCGCGCGGTTTCCGGGGCAAGCTGTTCGAGATCAACTGGGCCTTTGTCCTCCTGATCCTGCTGGTCGGCCTCATCGGCGTCGGCATGCTGTATTCCGTCGAGGGCGGGGCATGGAATCCTTACGCCTCCCGCCACGCCCTGAGGCTGGGGGTCGGCCTGATCGCCATGGTGGTGATCGCGCTGTTTCCGCCGCGGTTCTGGATGGGAATCGCCTATCCCGCCTTTCTGGGCGCGCTGGTCCTGCTGATCGGTGTGGAGCTGATCGGCACCACCGCCATGGGCGCGCAGCGCTGGATCGATATCGGTCCGATCCGCATGCAGCCCTCGGAGATCATGAAGATCGCCCTCGTGCTGGCGCTGGCGCGCTATTATCACGATCTGCCCGAGGAAAAGGTCTCGTCGCTGGGCGGGCTGATCATTCCGGCTTTGATGATCGCCGTGCCCATGGGCCTGATCATCAAGCAGCCCGATCTGGGCACATCGCTCTTGCTGGCGGCGACCGGGGTGGTGATCGTGTTCCTCGCCGGGTTGAGCTGGAAGGTGATCATAGGCTCGGGCGTGCTGGGCGGCATCGCGGGCGGCTTCTTCTTCCAGTACGGGCTGCAGGATTATCAGCGTCGCCGGATCATGACCTTCCTCAATCCGGAAGAGGACCCGATGGGCGCGGGCTATCACATCCTGCAGTCCAAGATCGCGCTCGGATCGGGCGGCATGACCGGCAAGGGCTATATGGAAGGCACCCAGGCGCACCTGAACTTCCTGCCCGAGAAGCAGACCGACTTCATCTTCACGATGCTGGGCGAGGAGTTCGGCTTCATCGGCGGGCTGGTGGTGCTGTCGCTGTACGCGCTGATCCTCGCCAACTGCATCATGATCGCGACGTCCTGCCGTTCGGTCTTCCTGCGGCTTGTCGTGATGGGCGTGGCCACGACCTTCTCGCTCTACGTCTTCATCAATGTGGGCATGGTCATGGGGATGCTGCCGGTGGTGGGCGTGCCCCTGCCGATGATCTCCTATGGCGGCACCGTGATGATGACGGTTCTGATCGGGCTCGGGCTGATCCTGGGCGCGCACGTGCACCGCGACACCGAACCGCCGAAAGGTGCAGGATTGTTCGGTTAACGCCGCATTGCCCAACTTGACCGCAGGGCGCGGATCGACCAACCTCCCGCGCCAAACCGTCGCAGGACGGTATCGGATTTATAGCGCGCGCCCAGAGGCGTGGCTGAGGGGAGGAGACTTCATCAATGGCGATGGGCGGCGCGAGCGCGCACGGGACTTGGAGCAGCCGTTTCGGCTTTCTGATGGCGGCGATCGGCTCGTCTGTCGGATTGGGGAATTTCTGGCGGTTTCCGTATACGGCGGGTGAGAATGGCGGCGCGGCCTTCGTTCTGATCTACCTTGCCTGCGTGGCGCTGATCGGCTTTCCGATCCTGATGGCGGAACTCAGCGTGGGCCGTCATGCCCGGCGTTCGGCGGTGGGGTCCACCCGCAAGATGGCGTTTGACGCCGGCGCGTCCGAGTTGTGGTCCATCGCCGGCTGGGTCGGCATGGCCGGCGGCGTGATGATCCTGTGCTTCTACTCGGTCGTGGCGGGCTGGGTCGCCTCCTATGTCTACAAGATGTTCACCGGCGCCATGGTCGGCATGGATCCGACCGAGGTGTCCAGCGTCTTCGGCCAGCTGGTGGGCGACACCGGCACGGTGATCTTGTGGCACACCCTGTTCATGGGCGTGACCATGGCGATCGTGTGCTTTGGCGTCATCAAGGGCATTGAGCGCACGGTGTCGATCCTGATGCCGCTCTTCTTCCTGATGCTGGTGGGCATGGTGATCTATGCCGGCCTGACCGCCGATATGGGCGCCGCGATCAACTATCTGTTCGCGCCGGACTTCTCCAAGATCACCGCGCAGACCTTCCTGGAAGCGCTGGGCCAGGCCTTCTTCTCGATGAGCGTGGGGTCGGCCATCATGATCACCTATGGCTCCTATCTGTCGCGCGACGACAACCTGCCGCAATCGGCGGGCATCATCGCGGGCTCTGATACGCTGGTCGCGATCATTGCCGGTCTGGCGATCTTCCCGTTCGTGTTCGCCTTCGGCCTCAGCCCTGACGCAGGTCCGGGCCTGTTCTTCCAGACCCTGCCGGCAGCGTTCTCGCAAATGCCGGGCGGCCAGTGGGTGGGCGCCGCCTTCTTCTTCCTGGCGCTGATCGCGGCGCTGACGAGCTCGATCTCGCTGCTGCAGGTGATCGTCGCCTTTGGCGAGGAGCACACCGATTTCGGCCGTGTGGGCTCGGCGCTGTTCTTTGGCGCGATCATCTACATGTTCGGCGTCGCCGCGGCCTTCTCGGGCGATTTCTTCGATATTCTCGACAAGGTGTCCGGCACGATCCTGCTGCCGCTGGGCGGTCTTCTGATCGCTCTGTTCACCGGCTGGATCGTTTCCAAGGCGCTCATGCAGAAAGAGCTGCCGCATGCCGGCGAGAAGTTCTTCGCCTATTGGCGCTTCACCATTCGCTGGCTGGCGCCGGTGGCGGTGGGCCTGATCATCGTCACGGGTCTCGCCAGCATGTTCGGCATCAGTCTGCCCTTCATCGGCTAGAGCCTGATCCAACTCAAACAAAAGCCCCGGTCTGATGACCGGGGCTTTTTTGTAGTTGCATGACGCCGGTCCTAGCCGAAGCGGCGGGCGAACATGTCGGTGGCGCGCACCAGCCCGTCCACAATTCCGGGCTCGCCGGCGGCATGGCCCGCGTCCGCGACGAAATTCAGCTGCACCCCGGGCCAGACGCGCGACAATTCCCAGGCCGTGCGCGGCGGGGTGACCATGTCATACCGCCCCTGCACGATGACGCCGGGGATCTCCCTGAGATGGTTGGTATCCTCCAGCAGGACGCCTTCACGTTCAAAGAAGCCGCCATGATGGAAATAGTGGGACTCAATGCGCGCCAGCGCATCGGAGCGGTGCGGATCAGGGTTCACATGATCGGGCGTCGTGCCCATCGAGATCAGCGCGCTTTCCCAGCTTGACCAGGCCAGCGCGTCATCGCGACGCTGGTCCATGCTCGCGCCCGAGGTCAGCCGCGTGTAGTAGGCGGCAATGACATCCTCGCGCTCATCCGGCGCCAGCCGATCGGTCAGCCGGGCCCAGGCGTCGGGGAAGAGACGGTTGGCGCCATCACGGTAGAACCAGTTCAGTTCATGACGGGTGCAGGTGAACACGCCGCGCAACACCAGGCCCAGAACGCGGTCCGGACAGGCGCGGGCATAGGCGAGCGCCAGCGTCGCGCCCCAGGACCCGCCAAAGGCGAGCCATTTGTCCACGCCCAGATGGACGCGCAATTGCTCGATGTCGTTGACGAGATGAGCGGTGGTATTGTGTTCCAGCGAGGAATAGGGACGGGAGCGTCCGCAACCGCGCTGATCAAAGACAATGATGCGGTAGCGGCGCGGATCAAAGAAGCGCCGCATGGCGGGGGCCGCGCCGCCTCCCGGCCCGCCATGCAGGGTGATGACGGGCACGCCGTCCGGGCGTCCGCAGTCCTCGTAATACAGGCTGTGACCCTGACCCACGTCCAGAAATCCGGTGTGGACCGGGGTCAGGGGCGGATACAGCCCAAGACGGCGATGAGAGCGTGCTGTGTCCATTTTTTCCGTGCTAATCAGCGGATTAACTTTCAAGTCTGTTTACCGTGAGACTATGTCGTTTTATCACTATGTGGAACCAGCTTCGCGAGGGGGAGTTGGTCTCTGTATGAAGGATCGCTTCGACATGCACACGGTCTTCAGGACTCTGGGCCTGGTAGTCGGTTTATGCACCTGCAGCCTTGCGGCCGGATGCGCCAGTCAACCGATCACCCTGGGCGCGGACTCCCAGGCGGACATCGAGGCGGAGGCGCGTCTGCGTTCACAGGCGGCGCGACTGAGCGCGCTGGTGGACGAGGAGGGCTGGACCCTCACGGCCGGACCTGCAGACGCCGCGCGACAATTCTTTTCCCGCCTGATCAATGGCGGCGAGGACGCTGACGCGCAATCGGATCCTGTCAGCCTCTATGTAGAAGCCCAGGGCGCCAATGTGGTGCTGGCCTTCCATGAGGATATCGCTCAACTGACCACTCTGGCGCAGGGGGTGGCGGACGCCGCCGCCAATGTCAGCGAGAACGCTCAGGGTCTGGGCCAAGCGACGCTGACACAGGATCTTGCGTCTGCTGAAGGCGCGCTGGGCGCAGTGCGTCGCGCAGAGGACTTCTTCAAGGCTGTCTCCGAAGGCTTTGGTCCGGCCGCGGACGAAGCGCAGATTGCGCAAGCGCTCTCCTTGCTTGCGGCGGAGAAGACCCGCCTTGCCGATGCCGCCGACGCGCTGGCTGAACGGCGCTGGGCGGCGCAATCCAGTCAGGGCCTGTCCAGCTGATGTCAGAGACTCTTCCGGGCGATGCGCTCGACCCGCAAACCGTCAAGGGCTTCCTAGCCGATGACGAGGGCCAGGCCTTGGCTCGTCATGCAATCCGTGCGTCACAGGCTGCGCCCGGCGACTTTGTCGAGATCGGCAGCTGGTGTGGTCGCTCCAGCGTCTATCTGGGCCGCGCTGCGCGGGAGGCGGGCCGTGTGCTGTTCGCCATCGACCATCATCGCGGTTCTGAAGAGCATCAGCCGGGCGAGGGCTATCACGATCCCGACCTGTTTGACGCCGAACTGGGCCGGGTCGACACCCTGCCGGCGCTTCGCCGCACGATCGCGCTCGCCGATCTTGAGCAGAACGTGGTTCCGGTTGTCGGGCCGTCTGCTGTCATTGGCGCACACTGGTCCGCGCCCCTGAGCTTTGTGTTCATTGATGGCGGTCACGCCATGGATACGGCATTGGCCGATTATCGCGCTTGGGCGGGACATGTGGCGCGTGGCGGCCTGCTGGCCATCCATGACGTCTTCCCCAATCCCGAGGACGGGGGACGCCCGCCCTATGAAATCTGGAAGCTCGCTGTGGCGTCAGGCCTGTTCGAGCCGGTCGAGCGGATCAATACGCTCGAGATTCTGCGTCGCCTTTGAGCCAGGCGTCCGACCGGGCGTGACGGATCAGAAGGTCTGATCCATTGCTGAGCCCGTAAAGGGCGTCAGCGGCCAGTACGACCGCGCCCGCTGTCCAGCTGGGGCGTTCCTTGGGCCAGACCTGCCCGAGCTCGAACTGCCAGCCCATCCAGTAGCCCTGACCATCCCGCGCCAGAGGCGCCAGCGCGCCCAGGAGACGCTGCGCCCGCACGGTTTCGCCAATGCTCAGACAGGCCAGCGCCAGTTCGGCCGTTTCGGCGGCGGTGATCCAGGGCTCCTCGCTGACGCAGCGGCAGCCCAGGTCCTCGACCACGAACTTGTCCCAGCCTGCGTGCAGGTGCGCCTTGGCGCCCAGACCGGTCAGAACGCCGGACAGAACCGGATAATACCAGTCCATGGCGTAGCGGGAGCGATCCTCGCCCAGCCGGTCAAACCGGTGTGGCCGGTCCGTGAAGGTCTGAGCGATTGTCTTGCGGGCGCGAGCCCAGTCGGGGCGGGACTGATCGAGCGCATCGGCAATGCGCAATCCGCACTCGAGGCTCTTGTAGAGCGAGGCGTTGCCGGCCTTGAGCGAGTCCACGTCTTCGAGCGGCTGGCCGTCATCGGGCTTGCGCCAGACCACATCGCCATGGGGCGTCTGGTGGCTGACCACCCAGTCGAGCGCCCTCGTGATCATCCCGGCATGGCGGGCGATCAGGCGCGGCTCATCGAGCGCCAGCGCACAGCGCAGCACGGTGACCGCGGCATAGCCGGTGAAATTGGTGTCACGGGCGGTGACCGGGTTTTCAGGCGGGGCGATACGGTCCCCGCTTTCATCCATGGGCACGCCAGCGCCCAGCTCACCCAGCCAGGAGCCGTCTTCATGCTGACGCTCGGCCAGCGCATCAAGGGCGGCGTGCACCGCCGTCTCGCGTCCTGCGACCGCCAGCGCCATGGCGCTTTCACCATGGTTCCAGGGGTCCCAGACGCCGGTCTCGATCCAGGGGATCGCGCCGTCGCGCAATTGCAGGTCCTCGATCCGGTCGGCGCAGGCGGCGATATCGACGCCGATGGATTGCGGGCGATGGCTCATGCCGCGTCCTTCTGGAAATAAAGCGCGACGGACTTGCCCATCACCGGGTTGAGCGCGGCTTCGGTCCAGCGCGTCAGGCGCGGCTTTTCCAACAGATCCCATTCCAGCAGCTTGCGGAAGGCTTTGACCGTGCGGCTCTCTTCCTGGCGTTCCCATTTGGCGCAGCGCAGCCACCAATAGGGCGAGTGCAGGGCGTGCGCCCAGTGACGCTTGTAGGGGCGGTAGCCGCGGCTCGCGACCCGGTCGCGAAGCTCATGATCGCGGAAGATGCGCACATGTCCGCCGGGGGTGTTCTGATAGCCTTCAGACAGGGCCCAGCAGATCTTCTCCGGCCAGTAGCGCGGCACGGACAGCGCAAAGCGCCCGCCCGGTTTGACAATGCGGGTGATCTCATCGAGCGCCGCATCCACATCGGGCAGATGCTCGAGCACTTCAGAGCAGATCACCACGTCAAAGCTGTTATCGGCGAAGGGCAGGCGGCCCGCATCGCCGACGCACCAGACCGCGCTGCGCGGCGGGGTCTGCGGGGGCGGGGGCAGCTCGATAAAGCCGTCGACGGCGCTCTTGAGATCCTCAAGGCTGAGATCGAGCATGGTCACGTCAAGCGCCTTGTCATGCCAGTAGAAGGCATGGCTGTGGCGGCCCCGGCCACAGCCCAGGTCAAGGACACGCTGACCGTCCTGAAGGTCCAGCGCATCAAGGTCCAGCGTCACCATCATTGGGCGGCAAGCTCCGTCACATCCGGCAGGCGTCCGCGCTCGGAGAGCGCGTCGTAGTAAAGATCAAGGCTGGCGCGCGCATGCTCGTCCCAGCGAAAGGCGCTATGGGCGCGCGCCGCGCAGGCCGCGCTCATCTGCTGTTGCAGCTCGGGATCCGACAGCACGCGCTCCAGCGCGTCTGCGAGTCCGTCCGCGTCCTCGACTTCGGTGACGATCCCGGCCTCGCCCGCGACTTCGGGCAGGGCGCCGCCGCGCGAGACGATCACCGGGGCGCCACAGGCCATCGCCTCCGCCGCCGGAAAGCCGAACCCCTCAAAGCGGGAGGCGGAGACGAACACGGTCGCCTTGCGATAGAGCGCGACGATTTCATCAAGGCTCAGTCCCGAAACGAACTCGACGCTGTCCAGAAGACCGGTCTCGATCAGGGCGCGCTTGGTAGGCCCGTCGCGCAGCTGGCCAATGACCGTCAGTCGCGGCGTGCGGCCGCGGGCCTTGAGCCTGGCCATCGCATCGATCAGCACATCGAGCCCCTTGATGGGCACATCGGCGCTGGCGAGGGCCAGGACATGGTCCGTATCCCGTTCGACGGTCGGATCGGGTTTGAAGCTGTCCAGGTCGAGCCCGTTGAACGCCACGCGCACCTTGTCAGGATCAACGCCGCAATGCCGGGCGTAGGATTGTCGCGCTGCGTCCGACACCGCCAGGAAGCGCGGCAGGGCCCGCGCGGCTTTCGCCTGATGATCCACAAAAGAATGCCAGCGCCGGGTCAGGGCGCGCCGCCACCAGTTCGCCGCTCCTGCCACCGCGAAGTCGCGGTCAATGGCGATGGGGTGATGCAAGGTGGTGATGACCGGCAGGTACTGGTCCACGCCCGCCATGGCCAGAGCCAGGGTCTGGTTGTCATGGATCACGTCGAACTGGTCGCCATGCTGGGCGACCCAGGCTTCGAGCCGGATGGCGTAGCTGATCATCTCGGCGAAGGCGCCGGTATTGTGTGACAGCCATTCGGTGCGGTCCGCCCGGTCGAACAGCGTCTTCCAGCGCAATTGCAGGAAGGCGTTATCGACGCTGAACAAATCCAGAGACGGCAGTTCGATAAGTCCGATATCCGGGTCAAGATCGGGATAGGGCGGGCCGGAAATCACCGACACCTCGCAACCCTGATCGGCGAGGGCGCGCGACAGGGCGCGGACATATACGCCCTGACCGCCCACATGGGGCGCAGAGCGATAACTGGAGACCAGCACGCGCAGGCGCGCGGAGCGGGTCTGGGTCGGATCTGGGACGGCGTCTCTCATGAGGGCGCGAAGCTATCGCCAGCCGCTCCGGAAACCAAGAGCAAACAGTGTTCACTCCACCGTCTTGCATGCTTTCTTCTTGTCCGCGCTCAGGGTAAGCCAAGTCCATGTTCGCATTGCTGGTCCAGATTCCGCGCCCCGTGCGCTTCGCGCTGTTCTATGGCGCCTTCTATCTGGGGTTCGGCGCCTACCTGCCGTACATGCCCGTCTGGTATGAAGCGCGGGGGCTGAGTCCGGAAATGATCGGCGCGGCCGCGGCGGCGTCCATGGCGGGGCGCATGATCGCAGCGCCGCTCGGCGCGATGCTGGCGGATCGGGCGCCGAAGAAGCAATGGGCGGTGCTGACCTATACCCTTGTCTCCTTCTTCGCCTTCGCCGCTTTCGTGCCTGCGACAAACCCCTGGGCGATCATCGTGCTGGCGGGCATCGCCGGGGGCGCCTTCACCGGCATCATGCCGATCATCGACGCCTTCGCGATCCAGCAATCCACCCGCAAGAAGTTCGCTTTCGGGCCGCCCCGCGCGTTTGGTTCGGCGACCTTCATCCTGGGCAATGTGGGCGCAGGCTGGCTGATCGGACAGCTGGGCGGCGAGGCGGCCCTGGGCTGGACGCTGGTCGGGTCGGCGCTCGCGGTGCTCACGGCGTTGATGCTGCCGGTCGGACGCAACCAGCCCCATCATCGCCTGCCAGCCCCGGACGAGTCCCATGGCGTGCTGCGCGCGATGATCTCGAACGGTCTGCCGCTGGCCTTCGCCGCTTCGGCCCTGATCCAGGGCGCCCATGGCTTCTATTACGGGTTTTCCGCAGTCGCCTGGCGCGCCGAAGGCGTGCCCTCAAGCGCAGTGGGCTTGCTCTGGGCGACCGGGGTGGGCGCTGAAATCGTGTTCCTGACCTTTTCAGGACGGCTTCTCGGGCGGCTCAGTCCGGCTCTCATGCTGGCGCTCGGAGGCGCGGCCTCGATCCTGCGCTGGCTCGCGCTTGCGGCCTCACCGCCGCTCTGGCTCCTCTTCCCCCTGCAGCTGCTGCATGCGCTCAGCTTCAGCGCAACTTATCTGGGGTTCCTGCGATACGCGGCAGACCACAGTCCGCAACGGTTCGCCTCCATGGCCCAGGCGATCAACTCGGCGTTTTCAGGCGGTCTGGTGCTGGCGTTGGCGGCCTATGCCTCCGGCTTTGCGTTCAAGGCGTTTGGCGTGGGCGGGTTCGCCCTCATGGCCCTTCCCTCCGGTCTGGGATTGATCTTCGCACTCTGGCTCGTGCAATCGTCGCGAACACAGACATAATGGGGCCATACTCCCGGTTATCGTCAGGGATGCAGGGGAAGACGGGGACCATGACAGCAGCGATCGCCCAGGAGCGTCAGCCGGCGGAGCTGACCACGCGTCAGGACGGCGCCCGTCTGATCGTCGAGCCCAAGGGCGACTGGCTGATGGAGGCCGTGGGACGATTTGATCGTCGCCTGCGTCGCATCGAGAGCGAGACCGACCCCAAGGATCTGGTCATTGACCTGTCCGGGCTGGGCCGCATCGATACGGCCGGGGCCTATGTGCTGGGCCGGACCCTGAGCCGATGCCGTGAACCCGATGCAGACCGCCATTTCATCGGCGAGCATCAGATCGCCCGCCGGATGATGGGCGAAATGCTGCAGCGTCTCGCCGACTGTCCCGAGGACGAGATCCAGCCGCGGGGCGTGATCAGCACGCTGGCGCGGATCGGACAGGGCGTCGAGGACGGCCTGAAGGAAACGGTTGAGTCCTTCGCCTTCTTCGGGCGCACCTTCACCACCGGTCTGAGCGTGCTGGTGAATCCCACCAAGATGCGCTGGACTTCCACGATCCATCTGATGGAGACGGCGGGCGTGGACGCCCTGCCCATCATCTCCGTGCTCAGCTTCTTCATCGGCGCGGTGGTCGCCTTCATGGGCGCGAGCCTTCTGGAGACCTTCGGCGCCTCGGTGTTCACCGTGGACCTGGTGGGGATTGCGGTGCTGCGCGAGTTTGGCGTCATCATCACCGCCATCCTGCTGGCTGGGCGATCAGATTCCGCCTTCACCGCCGCCATCGGCTCGATGAAGATGCAGCAGGAAATCGACGCCATGAAGGTGATGGGGCTCGACCCCTATGAAGTGCTCGTCCTGCCGCGCGTGATCGCCTGTGTGGTGATGGCGCCGCTGCTGACGCTGTCGGCCATGGTGGCGGGCGTGTTCGGCGGGATGCTGGTGAGCTGGATGACGCTGGACATCTCGCCCAATTTTTTCCTGACGCGCCTCAACGACACGATCGACCTCAAGCATTTCCTCGTGGGCATGTCCAAGGCGCCGGTCTTCGGTCTGGTCATCGCCATTGTGGGCTGTCGTCATGGCCTGCAGGTGGGCGGCGATGTCGAAAGCCTGGGCAAACGCGTCACCACCTCGGTGGTGCAGGCGATCTTCGCCGTCATTGTCATCGATGCCCTGTTCGCCATGATGTATCTGGAGCTCGACATATGACCGATGCTCCCCTGATCGAAGTGCGCGGCCTGCGCAGCCAGTTCGGCTCCCATGTGGTTCACGACAATCTCGACCTTGAAGTGCGTCAGGGCGAGATTCTGGGCATTGTCGGCGGATCCGGCACCGGCAAGTCCGTGCTCGTCAACACCATACTGGGTCTGAAGAAACCTGACGCCGGCGAGATCTACTTTCGCGGCCAGGCCATGTCCCGGCTCAGCGGCAAGGACCGGCTGGCGCTGGAAAAACGCTGGGGCGTCCTGTTCCAGTCGGGCGCGCTGTTTTCATCGCTGACCGTGCAGGAGAACGTCATGGCGCCGATGCGGGAGCATTTGCGCATGCCGGCGAGCCTGATGAAGGAGCTCGCCGACCTGAAGATCGGACTTGTCGGCCTGGCTGGCGAGGCGGGCGGCAAGTTCCCGGCCGAGCTGTCTGGGGGCATGAAGAAGCGCGCCGGCCTGGCCCGGGCGCTGGCGCTCGACCCGGACATCCTGTTCCTGGACGAGCCGACCGCCGGGCTTGATCCGATCGGCGCGAGCGCGTTTGACAGTCTGATCAAGGAGCTCTCGGACACGCTCAGGCTGACCGTGGTGATGATCACTCATGACCTTGATAGCCTGCATGCGATCTGCGACCGGGTGGCGGTGCTGGCGGACAAGCGCGTGATTGCAAATGCGCCATTGTCGGAGCTGACCCGCAATGAGCACCCCTGGATCCAGGAATATTTTGGCGGTCCGCGCGGACGCGCCGTGTTAAGACAAGCGGCCGAGGACTAGGACAGGTCATGGAAACCAAAGCCCATCACGCGATTGTCGGTTTCTTCGTCGTCTTCCTGACGGTGTCGGGGGTGATGCTCACGCTCTGGCTCTCGGGCGCGTCGCTCGACAAGGAGTTCCGCGAGTACGATGTCGTCTTTGATGGCGCCGTGCGCGGTCTGCGACCGGCGTCCGAAGTGCGCTTCAACGGCATCCAGGTCGGCGAGGTGACCGAACTGGGACTGAATCCGGACAATCCGGGCCAGGTCATTGCGCGCATCCGTGTGAATGTGGAAACCCCGGTGAAGTCGGACTCCGAAGCCCAGCTTGAACCTCAGGGGCTGACCGGTCTGTCCTACATCCAGATTTCCGCAGGCTCGCCGGACGCCGCCCGGCTGGAAAGCCGGCAGGGCGATCGCGCGCCGCGCATCTACGCCACACAGGCCCAGATCGATCAACTGGTGGAAGGGGGCGAAAGCCTTCTGGAATCCGCCCAGCTCAGCTTTGTTCGGGTGAGCCGCCTGCTGAGCGACGAAAATCTCGAAAGCCTGACGAACACGCTCAATCATATCGAGACGATCACCGGCAATCTGGCCGAGCGGGAGCTGCTGATGTCTGAGGCCCGCGCCGCGCTTCACTCCATCCGCCAGGCTGGAGATGATGTGTCCGTCGCCGCCAGCGCCATGCAGCAATTCGCCGAAGTGACCGAGCGCTATGTGGTCAATGACCTGACCCCCGCGACGCTGGATACCGCAGCGGCGGCCCAGGAAGTGGATCGCACCGCGCAGGAAACCTATGACGCACTCACAGCGATCCGGCCCGGCGTGGAAGAGTTTTCCGAAGACGGCCTGACCCAGCTGACCGCGACCTTGCGGGATCTGCGCTCTCTGGTGGCTGCGCTGGAACGTGTCGCCCTGGAGCTGGAGGCGGATCCGGCCGGATTTATCGCCGAACCTGAAGGCGCTGAAGTGGAGGTGCCGCGATGAGCACGATGAGCAAAAACGCGCTGGGCGCGCTCGCGGCGATCAGCCTTGTGGCGACGCCGGGTTGTATTTCCCTGCTGCCGGAAAGCGAACCTGTTTCGCTCTATCGCCTCAACGCTCTGGTGGATGAGGAACAGGCGCCGTCCGCGAACGCCCAGACGCTGGTGATCGAGCGCATCACGGCGCCGCGCGGGCTGGCCGTGGACCGGGTCGCGCTGCTGCGTGAGGGCGAGCTGGCCTATATGGCGGGCGCAGCCTGGCTGTCGCCGGCGCCGGTGATGGTGCAGGACCGCATCCTGGACGTCTTGCAGAGCGAAACGCCGGAGCTGATCCCCGCGCGCACCGAAGACGGCGTGGATGGGCGCTATCGCCTGCAGATCGAACTGCGCCGGTTCGAGGCCGAATATGATCAGGGGCCGAGCCGGGCGCCGGTCATCCAGATGCGCGTGATGGCGCGTCTGATCGATCGCGAAGAGCGGACGCTTGCGGCGGCGCGGCGGTTTGATGTCAGCGTGCGGGCCAGCGACAACCGTCAGAGCGCACTGATCGCCGCCTTCAGCGAAGCGACCAATGATACCGCGCGTTCCCTGGCGCAGTGGTCCGCCGAAGTGGTGTGCGCCGATAGCGGCTGCTGACGCCCGGAGCCTGATCTTAAACGAAGAAGGCCGGCTTTGATGGAAGCCGGCCTTCTTGTGCGTGCTGAAGTGGGCTCTAGTTGTCCCGACCGCCGCGATTGCGCTTGTCGCCATTCTTGTTGGCGGGCGGCGTGTCGCCTGAGTCTGAATCCATGTTCGCCAGCAGGTCACGCCAGCGCCAGCTGGCTTCCTTGCGCGCCTTGGCGACGCCGTCACGGATGCTGTCGCGCACGGGATCGTCCTCGTCATCGACGAAGTCGGCCTCTTCACTCTCTTCATCCTCGCGACTGCGATCCGGTTCAATCGAACGAAGCGCCGGTTTGGTCTCATCCTTGCGGCGAGCGCGTTCGGCCTTGCGCTCCTCGACCTTGGCCGCCTCCCAGTCCTCGTCGCGCTTCTCGCTCTCGAGACGTTTGGAGGTCGGTTTCTTGTCGATGCCGTCCTTTCTGGGCGCATCCTCGTCCTTGCGACGCGCACTCAGCGGATCGGGCAGCTCATTGATGTTGAGATCCAGCGGTTTGTGTCCGCCCGCCACGGCGCCCATACGCAGGATGAAGTCGCTTAGAAGCTCATAGTTCTGGCGAATGCGCGACTGGAAGAGCGCATCAATATCGCGCGCCTGGTCGGATGCGGTCTGGGCGGTCTCATTGAGCTGCGCCAGTCCGTCTTCCAGTGTGCGCTGCATGGCCTTGGCGGCGTCGCGGGCCGCATCCGGCGCGTCTTCAAGCTTGCTGCGCAGGCCGGACAGCTCGTCCTCGATGCGCCGACTTTCGCGGCGCGCGGCGTCGAGGGTTTCAGAGAGCTGTTTGCGCACAGCCTCGGCGGCTTCCTCGGCGGCCTTCTCCGCTCGCGCGGTCAGATCCTCGGCCTCTCGCAGACGCGCCTGATAGGCCTCGTCCGAGCGTCGGGCCACTTCAAACCCGCTTTCGCTGACGCGCTCCAGCGCCGCTTCTGCGTCATCAGCCTGTTTCTTGAGGCTCTCGCCCGCTTCCTCGGCGGCTTCACGTGCGGCCCGGGCGGCGTCGCGCATGCGGTCCAGCGCGCGCTCCTGGGCGCGGGCGGCCTCCTCGCTGCGTTCAGACAGGGAATTGGCCAGATCCTTGGCCTGGCCGAGCGCCTTGTCGACTGCGTCCAGGAAGACCTCTCCGGAATTCTTGGCGGTGCTTTCAAGGATTTCGGCGCCATCGCGCGCCTTGCGCGTCATGGTTTCCAGCTCGGCCTTGTGGAAGTCGAGCGCCGCGCCGATCTTCTCCTGCTCCTTGCGCAGGGTTTCGGTCACGTCCTGCAAGCGGTCGCGATGCTTGAGATAGGCCTCTTCCAGACCGTCCGTGCGGTTGCGCAGCATGTCGGAGAAATCGCGCAATTCGGTCGCCCGGGCATCCAGCGACAGCGCCACGCGGTCGCCAGCCTCCTCGGCGGCCTGGCCTGCGGCGCTCAGGCGTTCGGCGCCCGATTTGATCAGGCGTTCGCCCGCAGCCGCCTTGGCGTCGGCCAGTTCTGCGGCGGCGGCGACCATCTTGGACTGGTCCTGAATGGCGGCGGCGATCATCGCCGCCTTGTCATCGAGCCCTTCGGAGACGTCATTGAGGCGCAGGCGTTCCTCGCGCAGTTCCCGGGTCAGCTGCTCGGCGCGCTCACGGGCGCGGGTGGAGCCGTCCTCCAGGCTTTCGGCATGGTGGGTGATCACCTCTTCCATGGCCGCAAGACGCGCCAGGGCGCTTTCCATCGCCTTGTTGACCCGATCGACCTGCATGGTGATGGCGTCTGCGAGGCGCGAGGCGTCCTCTTCGGCATGCTCGGTCGGGGTCGCCAGGCGCAGGACGGCGGCGTCCAGCCGCCGGGCGCGGGACCCGGCGCGCGAGACTTCACGCCCCAGAAGCCCCGCCAGTACGAACAACAGAGCCGGCGCGGCGGCGAAGACCGACAGGCCGGCCAGCTGCGCCGGACTCAGCGCCGTCAAGTCCGTATAGCCGGCCAGATAGGCCGCGGCGCCGCCAAACCACAGAAGACCAAAGGCCGCGCCGCCAAAGGCCAGCCATCCGCCGCCTTCGGTCTTGGGTGCTGGCGCATCCATCAAGGGAGCGAGGGGTTTGCGGTTAACCGTGTCCAGCATGCCGCCGGACGCTTCGGTGATCACGCTTTCCTCAAGCTTTTCAGTCTCTTTCGAGTCGTTGGCAGCCATGACGTCTCGTCTGGTTTGGCGCGTTCGCACATGCGGATACCGCCGTGAATTGGCTATCCTAACAGAAACGCGCAGCTCTGCAGGCCTGTTTGTTCAGACCTCGTGTTTAAAGCCAGATGCTGAGTCGTTCAAAGCGTGGGAAGCGCCGGTCGGCTCGGTATGGTTTCGCAATCATTAAGAATAATGAATTGCGCCGTGGCGTTCAGGGGACGCTCCTGTGAACAGGCGGCGTCGGCCTGGATCACGAGGTTCGGGCTGCACAGGCTCTGGGCGTTCTGGATCGTGACAGACAACGTCGCCGGCGAGAGCAAGGCGCCTTCCATGTCCTGTCGGATTTCCTTGGGGGACACCTGGACGGCATGGGCGTCCTGCGCGCGCTCATATCCCAGTCCGAGAAAGGACAGGGTCGCGGCGAGGATCATGTGTGCGATGTCGACCAGAAGCGTCATGACAGAACCGGATATGTATGCGCAAAAAATCTATGCGCCGAGCGCCTCCGGGATACAAGTTCACAGGGGCGGGATTTTCATGAACTCTTGGTAAGCAAGCCCGGTTCGGGGCGGATAACAGTCTTGCGCATCGGTCAAAATGCGTCGAGCTTGAGGGCTCTGAACAGGAAGACGGGGGGCGTCGTGAACCAGCATACAGCACCAGTGGCCGTGAAGGACCGCTTTGAAAGCCTTGATGTCCTGCGCGGCCTCGCCGTGCTGGGGATCCTGATGGTCAATGTCCAGGCCTTCACCATGGCGTCCAACGCCTATGTCTATCCGCCGGCGCACATGGATGTGTCCGGCGCCAATCTGACCGTCTGGTTTCTCACGCACGTCTTCTTCGAGATGAAGTTCATCACCATCTTCTCGGCCCTGTTCGGCGCCGGGGTGATGCTGATGGTGGGCGATGAGCCGGACGCCTCACGCAAGCTGCACTTCTCGCGCATGACCTGGCTGCTGGTGATCGGTCTCATCCACATGTTCGGGCTGTGGTTCGGCGATATCCTCGTCACCTACGCGCTGGCCGGGTTCATCATCGTCTTCTTCAGGCGCATGTCGCCCGCCAAGCTGATCGGTTGGGGCCTGTTCTGGATTACGCTGTCAGGGCTCCTGATGGTGGCGATTTTCGCCAGCTTCGTCCTGCTGCCCGAAAACATGACAGCGGTGGATGTGGGCATGGCCTATACCGATGAGCAGCTGGCCGATCTCGTGAACGCCTATCAGAGCGGCTATCTGCAGAGCCGTATTCCCAACGCCTTGAATGGCCTGGGCAATATCCTGATGTTCGGGTTCTTCGGCGGCCGGATTGTCGGCGTGATGCTGGTCGGCATGGCGCTCTTCAAGCTCGGCTTTCTGCTCGGCCGGTGGAGCGTTCGAAATTACGTCATCGCAGCCGCCATCGGTCTGGGCGTCGGCCTGCCCATCGTCGCCTGGGGCGGACAACAGGCGATCGCCCATGACTTCGCCCTGGACACGCTCTGGCTTCACACCGCCACCAATTACGCCGGCAGCCTGCTTGTCGCCTTCGGCTATGCGGCGCTGATCAATCTCGCCTGCAAGGCGCCCTGGCTGAAGCTGGCGCGCCTGCCGCTGGCTGCGGCGGGGCGCATGGCCTTCACCAACTATCTCACTCAGACGATCACCATGGTCTTCCTGACGGTGGGCGGCGTTGGCCTGGGCCTGTTCGGCCAGCTTGAGCGCGTTGACCAGGCGCGGCTGGTCATCCTGATCTGGATCATCCAGCTCATCGTCTCGCCGATCTGGCTCAGCGTGTTCCGCTTTGGTCCGTTCGAGTGGCTGTGGCGGAGCCTCAGCTATGGCAAGCTCCAGCCCTTCATGAAGAAATCCGAGGCATGAACAGCGTCCGGACCGGGGACGCTTTCGCGGTCTATGGCCTGTTGAGGGCGGGGGAAAGCGGCTTCGCACAATTCGGACTGGAAGAGGCCTTCGCCCCGCTCGGTCCCTGCACGCTGCGCGGGCAGCTCTATGATCTGGGCGCCTATCCCGGCCTTGTGGAAGGTAAGGGGCAGGTGATCGGTGAAATCTTCGAGGTCCGGGATCCGTCGGTGATTCCGCGCGTGGACGCGTTCGAGGATTACTGGCCCGAGGACCCGGCCCGCTCCCGTTATGAGCGGCGCAAGGTCCGGCTCATCGAGCCGGACCGGGACGCCTGGGTCTATGTCTGGGTGCTGGGCGTCGAGGGCGCCCGGCTGATCGAGAGCGGGGACTGGTTCAAACGCTAGACCGCGTCGGGCTGGTTCTCGGGCGCGGCGCGCTCGAATTCGGGCTGGGCGCGCGCAGCCTCGTCCGCGGCGACGAGCCGAGGATAGGGCGTGAGGTCGACGCCAAAGCGGCGGGCGTTGAACATTTGCGGCAAGAGATAGATTTCCGCCAGCGTCGGCCCGTCGCCAAAGAGGAAGCCGTTCTGGCCATCCCCCTGTTCCGCCAGCTTTTCGAGAGCCTCAAACCCGAGGCTGATCCAGTGACGCGCCCAGGCGGGGCCGGCTTCGGGATCATCACCAGCCAGTTCGCGCGCCTTTTTCAGGATGCGCAGGTTCTGCAGCGGATGAATGTCACAGCCGATGGCGGCTGCGAAGGCGCGAACTTTCGCACGCTTGATCGGATCAGAGGGCAGCAGCGGGCGGTCAGGGAAGGTCTCCTCGATCCATTCAAGAATCGCCACCGACTGGGTCAGGATCTCCCCATCCACTTCGAGCGCTGGGACGAGACCTTGCGGATTCTTGGCCTTGTAGGCGTCCGAATGCTGTTCGCCCTCCACCAGATTCACGCCCACATACTCATACGGGACGCCCTTCCAGTTCAGCGCAAGGCGCGTGCGATAGCTGGTGCCGGAGCGAAAATAACCGTGCAGGACCAGTTTCATGGATCAATTCTCCGCAGTTTGGGGGCTGTTCGCTGAGATAGGGGGTGAATTTAGTTGCAAATGATACTATCTTCCGCCACACGACGATGCGCGCCGAAACCGGGCTGATCAAGCCTGTCGGCGCATCACGATTGATTTAAGGGAGCGCCCCATGGCCGATCTGTTTGAGAACCCGCTGGGCACCGACGGCTTCGAGTTCGTCGAGTATACGAGCCCGGAACCGGAAAAGCTCGAAGCGCTGTTTGAGAGCCTCGGCTTCACCGCCGTGGCCAAGCACAAGACCAAGAACATCATCCGCTACAAGCAGGGCGACATTACCTTCCTTGTGAACAAGGAAGAGACCGGCCAGGCGGCGGATTTCCGCAAGGCGCACGGCCCGAGCGCGAACGCCATGGCGTTCCGTGTGCAGGACGCCAAGAAGGCCTATGCCGACGCCATCGAGCGCGGCGCGGAGCCGTTTGGCGACGGTGTCTGGACTGATGAAATCCCGGCGATCGTCGGCATCGGCGGCTCGGTCCTCTATCTGGTCGACACCTATGGCGAGAAAACGATCTATGACGATCTGTTCGAAGCTCTCCCGGGCGCCGAGGACACCGGCGGCGTGGGCCTTGAGGTGCTCGACCACCTGACCCACAACGTCATCAACGGCAATATGAACAAGTGGGCGAGCTTCTACGAGAACGTCTTCAACTTCCGCGAAATCCGTTATTTCGACATCAAGGGCCAGCATACCGGCCTTCTGTCGCGCGCCATGACCGGCCCGTGCGGCAAGCTGAAGATTCCGCTGAACGAAAGCTCCGACGACCAGTCCCAGATTTCCGAATATCTGCGTGAATACAATGGCGAAGGCATCCAGCACATCGCCCTGACCACGCCGAACATCTACGAGACTGTCGAGAAGCTGCGCGAAAATGGCGTGGTGTTCCAGTCGACCCCGGAGACCTATTACGAGCTGGTGGACGAGCGCGTGCCGAACCATGGCGAGGATCTCGCACGTCTGAAGAAGAACTCCATCCTGGTGGACGGCAATCCCGAAACCGGCGATGGCCTGCTGCTGCAGATCTTCACCACGACCAATATCGGTCCGATCTTCTTCGAGATCATCCAGCGCAAGGGCAATGAAGGCTTCGGCGAGGGCAATTTCAAAGCCCTGTTTGAATCCATCGAGCTCGACCAGATCCGCCGCGGCGTGATCAAGACCGAGCCGGCGCAATAAGCACTTGGCGGAAGACGCCCGCATAACCCCGGACGCAGGCGAGGGCGCAAGCCTTCGCCTGCCGTCCTATGTGCCCTACCGCCTGTCGGTGACGTCCAACAAGGCGTCGAGCCTGATCGCCAAGGCCTATCAGGCCCGGTTCGGACTGACGATCTGGGAGTGGCGGGTGATTGCGGTGCTGGGCGAAGGGGCCGCGATGACGGCTCAGGCGGTTTGCGAGGCGACCGCCATGGACAAGGTGAGCGTCAGTCGCGCGATCCGGGCGCTGGATGAGCGCGGACTTGTTATGCGTATCCGCAACAAGCAGGACCGGCGCGCCAGCGATGTGTCGCTGACCGCGGAGGGGCAGGCGATCTACGCTGAAGTCGCCCCTCTGGCCCTGAACTATGAAAAGAAGCTGCTCGAAGCCTTTACCGATGCGGAGCGCGACCAGCTCATGAGTCTGCTCGACAAGCTGGAAGCGCAACTGGATGAAGTCGGGCAGGCGTTCGACCGATAGAACCGCCCTGGTCGATCTTATTCGACCTGACAGGCTCCAGGCCTTGAGGGCGGGGCCTCCGAACCGCGAAGCCGGGTCCCGCTCTCGCAGGAAAGGCTTTAGCCCTGAGCGACCAGGCTAAGCCATTGGGCGATCAGAGCCGGGCTCTCGGACCCTTCAATCTCCACAACGGCGTCCTGAACCAGCTGAAGCTGGCCGGGCTTGCGTTCGGTGACGCTGGCCAGCGTGAACGTGCCGCGCACCTTTGAACCGACCCGCACGGGGGTCAGGAAGCGCACCTTCTCGAAGCCGTAATTGATGCCGATCACGCCTTCGGCGAAAGGCGGCAGCGCCTGCTCGGCGAAATGGCTGAGCATGGACAAGGTCAGGAAGCCGTGGGCGATCGGTCCGCCAAAGGGGCTTTCCGTCCGGGCGCGTTCCGGGTCCACATGGATGAACTGGTGGTCCCTGGTCACGTCCGCAAAGGCGTTGACCTGATCCTGAGTCACCTCAAACCAGTCCGACGAGTGCGATTGGCCCACGCGGGCCTTGTATGTGTCTAGCAAGCTCATGGCGTCACTTGAACGCTAAAGCCCTTAACCGTCAAGAGACTGTTGGCTCCGGCGCCGCTTCAGCGCCCATTTCACAAGACCGAATATGGAAATGGACAGCCAGCAGACCTCGATCACGAAACTGGCGAGATTGAACGTCACCATCAACGAGACGATCAGCAGGAGCGCGCCGCACAGATTGAGCAGCAGATAGCCGAGACCATCGCTTTTCACCTTCTCGATCTGCAGCAGGAAATAGCCCGACAGCACGCACGCCACGCCCATCAGTCCGATGATGTCTGTCAGCGTCATGAAAGGGCGTCCTCGTACACGAATGGTGGTCCGGACTGGCCTTACTGCCCTGACAGACGCTGAACAAGCCTCACTGCTGCGTGAAAGTCTGTTAACGGCCCTCCGCCTAGGCTGGCGTCACTGACTGGAAGGAGGGCCTAGGCGTCATGAGCGCACCCGTACTGGATCGAGACCATCTCGAACAATACACCGCCGGTGACACCGCGCTTGAAGCAGAGCTCTTCGGCCTTCTGTCCAGCCAGATGGAAGCCTGCATCAGCGCCATGAAGGCGGCGACGAGCGAGGCGGAGTGGCGCACAGCGGCGCATACGCTGAAGGGCGCATCACGCGGGGTCGGCGCCATGGAGCTCGGCGAGGCGTGTGAGCTGGCCGAAGGGCGTTACAAGGATGCGGAGGCGATGCAGGCGGTCGAGACCGCAGCGGACCGCGCCAGCAACGCCATGGCGGCGGTGCGCGGCTAGCGCGTCTTGTCCCAGACCCTGAATTCGTAGGCGATCGACTGCTCGACCATCTCGCGCCAGACCGGCTCGGCGATCTCGGCGGGAAGGCCCGCGGCGTCCGCCGCTTTCAGCACCTTGGCGACCACATCCTCGATCCGGTCTTCATCACGGACGACATCCCGGCTGGGTTTGATCCGGGCGGCGGCCTGCATGTAGCGCGAGCGCTCGGCGATCAGAGCGACCAGCGCCCGGTCCATGCGGTCCACGCCATCGCGCACCTCGATCATGGTCTCGCAGGCTTCCGGCGCCGTGCGGGCATTGAGGTCATCGAGATCGAAATGAGGGGGCGTCTGTGAGGTCATGGCGGCGTTTATAGGCTGAACTTCCAGCGCTCCAAACCCCTTCGTCGCATTGCATCGCGCGAGGGTGCAGCTAAAACGGGATCAGGTTTTCTGGAGAGCGTCATGCAGCCCGTCACCCTTTATGGCAACATCGAAAGCGGCAATTGTCTGAAGACCCTGTGGGCGGCGAAGATCGCCAGCGTGCCCCATGAGTGGGTTGAAGTGGACATTTTCGGCGGAGAGACGCGCAGCGACTCATTCCTGGCGCTGAATCCGGCCGGTCAGGTGCCGGTGCTGCGCCATGAGGACGGCCGCACCCTGGCGCAGTCCAACGCCATTCTGCTCTACCTGCTGGATGGCACCGCGCTGATCCCGTCCGATCCGTTCAAGCGCGCGGTGATGATGCAATGGCTGTTCTGGGAGCAATACTCCCACGAGCCCTATATCGCGGTGCGTCGCAGCGCTCTGCGCTTCAAGGGCGCGAACGAGGCCGATCTTGATCCGGATCTTTATGCCAAGGGGCGCCGCGCGCTCGGGGTGATGGAGATGAACCTGATCTCGCAGAGCTTCATGGTGGGCGAGGAAATGACCGCGGCCGACATTGCGCTGGTGGCCTATACCCGCGTCGCCGATGAGGGCGGCTTTGACCTCTCGGAGTTTCCGGCCGTGAACGGCTGGGTGCGCCGGGTGGAGAGCGCGCTGGGGATCGAGCACGGTCAGGCGGCCGTGCATGGCGACCCCGAATAGGGCGAGCTGAACGGGCATTGAAAAAGGGGCGGTTCAACCGCCACTTTCTTGTGTCTAGCGCCGCTTGGCCAGTTCCTTCATCGCCTTGTCGACGCCGGACAGGGTGAGCGGGAACATGCGCTCATCACCGATGATCTCGCGCACCAGCTGAACCGAATAGGTATGCGGCCACCAGCCTTCGGGCGTGGGATTCAGCCACACCATGTGCGGATAGGTTTCCTTGATCCGCCGCAGCCAGACCCCGCCGGCTTCCTCGTTCCAGTGCTCGACAGACCCGCCCGGATGGGTGATCTCGGTGGGCGACATGGCGGCATCGCCCACGATCACGACCTTGTAGTCGCTGGGGTATTTGTGCAGCACGTCCCACATGGAGCGGGTTTCGGTGCGGCGGCGCAGATTGGACTTCCACACGCCCTCATAGATGCAGTTGTGGAAGTAGAAATACTCAAGATTCTTGAACACGCCCCGCGCCGCCGAAAACAGGCGTTCTGTCAGGTCGATATAGGGGTCCATGGACCCGCCGACATCAAAGAACACCAGCACCTTCACGGCATTGCGGCGCTCGGGCCGCATCTGGACATCCAGATAGCCCTTGTTGGCGGTGGCCCGGATGGTGCCCTCAAGATCGAGCTCTTCCTCGGCCCCGTCACGGGCGAACTGGCGCAGACGGCGCAAGGCCACCTTCAGATTGCGGGTGCCCAGCTCACGCTCGGAATCAAGGTCCTTGAACCGGCGGTTTTCCCAGACCTTGCTGGCCTTCTTGTTCTTGGACTTGCCGCCAATCCGCACCCCGTTCGGGCTCCAGCCCGAATTGCCATAGGGGCTGGTGCCGCCGGTGCCGATCCATTTATTGCCGCCCTCATGGCGCTTCTCCTGCTCTTTCAGGCGCTCCTGGAGCGTCTTCATGAGCTGGTCGAAGTCCATTTCCTGCAGCGCTTCCATCTCCTCTTTCGTGAGATGGCGCTTCATCTGGGCGGTCAACCAGTCCTCGGGGATCTCGTCAGACTTGAAGAGATCCCCCAGGGCCTCGATGCCTTCGAAATGATGGGCGAAGACCTTGTCGAACCTGTCGAAATTCCGCTCATCCTTGACCAGCGCCGCCCGGCTGACAGCATAGAAGCTGTCCACCTCCTGCTCGATCGCGCCCTTTTTCAGGGCTTCGAGCAGGGTGAGATATTCCCGGGTGGAGACCGGAATCTTGGCGGCGCGCAGATCGGTGAAGAAGCGGTGGAAAAGGGCCATGGCTACTCCGCGAGCAAGGTGTCCACGAGGGCGAACAGATCGGCGCGCGCCGCGTCCTGGTCTGCTGCCGGATAGCGCATCATATACGCGGCCAGGGCGCCGTCATGGGTGCGCGTCCCCAGAACCACCCGTTGCACGCCGGTCGGCGCGGGATGTTCGAACACGCGCTCATACATGTTGACGCCATCCGCGCTTTCAAGCTCGGTCCAGCTCTCGCGGCGCGCCTCGGGAATGGCGTTCAGAAGGGCGTCCATCGCCGCGGGGCTGTCGTCAGCGTCCACAAACTGCACCCGCAGGCCGAAATCATCGAGAGACCAGTACTGGCAACCCGGCGCTTCGTAGATGTCGAACAGCAGGAAGCCGTCCTCCATCATCGCGCAGCTGAGCTGGTCATGCACCGCCGTATTGGCGTCCGCATGCCAACCCGCATTCTCGGGATGCAGGCTGACGAATTGCCCGGTCAGCGCCGTCCCGTCTCCGCCGGCCATGGCCACGCCGCGCCATTGCTCGGCGGCGAGATGGGCGGGGTTGGCCGCGAGAGGAGGCGGCAGCTCCCCCATTTCGCTCAGGATGTCCCGGCCGGCGGCTGCGTGCATCGCGGCCTCTTCCCAATCGGACTGACGCGCATTGATATCGGTCAGCATGTGCCGGACCCGGTATTGCGACAGCGCGTCCGGCGCCGCGTCCAGCGCCAGCAGGGCCTGGTCCTCAGCCTGGTCGTACTGGCTGGCGAACATCGCCTGCATGGCGCCGCGCAGGGGCTCCATGAAGCTGGGGTCCGGCTGTGTTGACAGGCTCAGGGCGGCGGCGAGGAGGAGAGGCTTCATAAACATGGCTTTCAGTCTGGGAACTCGGTAAAGGCTCTGATGATCCGAGCCTTACCCTTCCCGACGCGTCATGAAAGCCAGGCGCTCGAAGAGTTGAACATCCTGTTCGTTTTTTAACAGGGCGCCGTGGAGCGGCGGGATCAGCTTGCGGGTGTCGCGTTCGCGCAGGATGGCGGGATCAATATCCTCGGCGAGCAGCAGCTTGAGCCAGTCCAGCAGTTCGGAGGTGGAGGGCTTCTTCTTCAGGCCCGGCGCGCTGCGCACCTCGAAGAACATCTCCAGCGCCTCGGCCAGAAGATCGCCCTTGATGCCCGGGAAGTGGACATTGACGATCTGCTCCATCGTCTCCTCGTCAGGGAAGGCGATGAAGTGGAAGAAGCAGCGACGCAGGAAGGCGTCCGGCAGTTCTTTTTCGTTATTGGACGAGATGATCACGATGGGACGCTGCTCGGCCTTGATCGTCTCGCCGGTCTCATAGACGTAGAATTCCATCCGGTCGAGCTCCTGCAGGAGGTCGTTGGGGAATTCGATATCGGCCTTGTCGATCTCGTCGATCAGCAGGACCGGGCGGACATCGGAATCAAACGCCTCCCACAGCTTGCCCTTGCGGATATAGTTTTTGACGTCGTGGACCTTGTCGTCTCCCAGCTGGGAGTCGCGCAGGCGCGCCACGGCGTCATACTCGTAAAGGCCCTGATGCGCCTTGGTGGTGGACTTGATGTGCCACTCGATCAGCGGCGCGCCGAGCGAGGCCGCGACCTGACGCGCCAGCTCGGTCTTGCCGGTGCCCGGCTCGCCCTTCACCAGCAGCGGGCGTTCGAGAATGATGGCGGCGTTTACTGCAGCGGCCAGCTCTTCGGTGGCCACATAATCCTTGGTGCCTTCAAAACGCATGATCGGGTGTTTTCCCTGTTTTGTGTTCTCTCTCGTCCGGTCGTCCCCCACGACCGGTTGCAGCGCATTCGTGTGCACTCTAGCGGTGGGTCTAGCGCGCGTCATCCTTGCGCAGCGCCTCGAACATAAGCTCGGCGCGGCGCCAGTCATACTCGGTATCAATATCCTGAACGCGTTCAGGTGCAATCATGATCGGTATGGAGCGAGGTGAAAAGACCGGAGCCTGCTTGCTCAAGGCCTTGGGGCGGCACCAGAAAAACTGTGCGGCGTCGTGGAAGGCCTCTTCGAGATCCTGCGACCGTGAGCTGATGAATTCAGGATACATGGGCGCAAGACCGGGCCCGGTTTTGCTGTGGACAGCTTTCAGCGCGCGCTGCACCGGGAAGGCGAAGGGGGTGACCGAGATGGCGTAATCCTGCTCTGGCGCTTCAACCAGAGCGTTATGTCCGCGCGCCAGGTCCGCCGGGCTCAGAAACGGAGCGGTGGCGTAGATCGCGCAGACCAGCTCCGGCGCGTGGCCGGTGACCTCTTCCATCGCCGCCATGGCGTGGGCGATGACGGGAATGACGCCGGTAAAGTCATCCGCAAGCTCCGCCGGACGCAGGAAGGGCGCGCTGGCGCCGGCGGCCTTTGCGACCTCCGCGATTTCAGGATCATCGGTGCTGACCACCACATGATCAAACAGGCCCGTCTCAAGCGCGGCTGAGATCGGCCAGCTGATCATGGGCCGGCCGTGGAAGGGGCGGACATTCTTGCGTGGAATGCGTTTGGAGCCGCCGCGGGCGGGGATGACCGCGATCTTCATGCTCAGCGCTTTGTGTTCAGCGCGATGCCGTGGATTTCCGACACCGTGGAGGGCAGGTGAAAGCTCTTGGACACCTTGGTGTGTTCGTCAAACACGGTGATGGCGGTGTCGATGGCGATGTTCTGGCTCACGCCCATGGCGGCGGAATAGTTCCGGTTCCGGCTCTGACCGATGAAGAAGCGCGCGCCGTCATGGGCGAGGCCGCGGGCGAAGCCCGGAAATTGCCCCACGCTCTGGGCGTTGTTCTTCAGAAGGCGTCCGCGCAGGGAATCGAGCACCACCAGCGAGCCGTCCACGAAGTCGATTGAGTGCGGCATCCAGAGGTCCGAGATGACCGGTCCGACCCAGCGTCGATCGGCCAGATCGTATTCCAGCACCACGCCGTCAAAAACGTCCCGCTTCCAGTTGCCAGTGGCGGAGAACATGGACAGGTACACGCTGTCGCCCAGCACCAGAATGTCATTGCAATGGTGTTGCGCCGAGCCGGAGCGCGCCTGTTTGGGGCTGATCGGGATGCGGTCGATCTCGTCGCCATCTTCTGAATAGACGAGGATCGCATCAAGATAGGAGCAGGCGATGAAGTATTGCCGCTTCTCCTCGGACCAGCTCACGCCATGACAGCGCGCGCCCTGTGGCAGGGCGAAGGCCTTGAGGATGGTGTAATCGCGATCAAAGGTGATCAGGCCGCGCTCATCATCAATGGCGATGAAGTGCTCGCCATGGGGGCGCAGTCCGTGGAAATTGCCCTTGAACACCTTGCGAAAACTGTGCTTCGCGCCGGCAATGGTCAGCTCATAGAGCCCGCCGCCCGCTTCGGGATCATCAAGCGGCGGCAGGCCACAGGTGAACAGCACGGTTTCTTCCAGGCTCTCCATTTCCGCGATGATACGCAGATCGTTGAGCACGGGGCTGACGACAAAATCCTGACCGGGGACAAGGCCCATCCCGGCCAGTTGTTCACCCACTTCCACAAAGGATGTGGTGCAGATCACCACGAATGGGCGGGGCGTCGCCTCCTGCAGGCTGTCAGGACGGCGAATGCTCAGCCCGGCCTGGGTCTCGCCATGAAGATTGGGGTTGTTGTCGACAATACCAGTGACGCCCTTGATCCGGCGCAGGGTCTTGTCGGCGATATTGCCCGCGCCCGCCAGCACGATGGGACGGCCCCGGCCGCGCATGTTCACATCCGCGAAGGTCGTGAATTCGGTCGTATTGGTGTGGCTCATACCTCGGCGCCCTTGACCATGTACTGCTCGCGACGCGGATCATTGGGCTCCAGATGCACCGGGCCATAGCTCGACGCGCCGCCCCAGACATCATCCTTGACCCATTGATCGTTCTCGATGCGCCAGACGCGCGGATCGCGGAAGGTGTCGCAGATCTGGTCGAACTCGGCTTCGCTCATATCGACATATTTCAGCCAGCGCTCGAGATCGCGGCGCGGTTTGACATGGTCATGCTTTCTGACCATTTCGAGCCCGGTCTTGTAGTCCATCACTCCCAGACGCACGTCCTGGCTGGCATGGTCGGTGGCGCGGCCATAGCCGAACTTGATGAATTTGAGATAGTCGTGAATTCCGTTCTCGTGCATGTCGTCGAGATTGGAGATTTTCCGGTAGGTGCGCTCGAACGGGTATTCGGCTTTCTTCCAGCCATATTCGGCCTCGGCCACGGCAGCGCACTTGTTGCCGTTCCACTTCTCGTAAAAGCCCAGATACACGCCGCGCACGCCGACACGGTCGATCTCCTCGTCAGACGGGTAGACGGCGAAGTCGAGCTCCTTCTCGGTCAGGCCCATTTTCAGGTCCGGACGCCCATGGCGCTCCAATCCCTCATCAGTGAAATCATCCCAGTCCAGCCCGTGAAGGTCGTGTTCCTTGCGGGTCTTGGCGGTGAATTCGGGGAAGTCCGAGTAAGAGAACATGCCGCCCAGATCGACCCAGCCATGATCGCCCCACAGCATCAGCGGGATGTCATGCAGGACAGCCTGCTTGATCGGATAGGTCTTGATGCCGGCATGATTGTGCCAGTTCATGTCGCCATGCAGCTTGAACCCCAGAAGGTTCATCTTGATCAGCACGTCCAGGCCGGGGCGATAGATAATGTGATCCGCGCCGAAGGCCTCGCGCATGAGCTGGAGGTTATACTCGCCTTCGGGCAGGAAATTGTTGCCGTGATAGGTCACGAGAAGCGGGCGCAGGCCCAGCTTTTTCACCGCCAGATGGGTCTGGTAATAGCTGTCCTTGCCGCCGCCTACGGGAATGACGCAGTCATAGCCCTTGGGGTTGCGATAATCGTCGACCAGCTCCTCGAGCATGGTCCAGCGCTCGTCCCAGTCGATATCCACCGTCTGGCCGGCCACACGGCAGCCCGAGCACACCCCGTTTTCGTCAAAGGTCAGCGGCGCCGCTGACGAGCTGGGATAAAAACAGGTCTTGCAGAACTGGACACTCATGGCGCTTCCCTCAGGCTGGAGCGTAGCGGAGACGAATCATCGCCGTGCTTAAGGCTAACAAAACGCCTGAATCGTTAAGTTTAGCCCAAGCGATGCACCACAAACGGGAAGGGTGGGCCCTTGCGAACCCTGAGCGCACACCAGCCGGTCTATCTGCCGGGGCTGATCCTGTTTCACAAGATCGCCCTGAGCGATGTCTTCGTGCTGCTGCCCGACGTGCAGTTCCAGCGCCATAGCTGGCAGCAACGCAACCGGGTGCGCAATGGCAAGGACGCGATCTTCCTGTCGGTGCCGGTGAAGAAATCCGGCGATCTCAGCCGCACGATCCGCCAGACCGAAATCGCCGATGAGCCCTGGCGCAAGAAGCATCTGACCACGCTGAAACAGGTCTATGGAAAGCGCCCCCATTTCGACGGGTATTTTCCCGCCATCGAGGCGCTGATCGAGGCGGAGTACGAAAACATGTCAGAACTCAACTGTGCGCTGATCCGGCATGTCTGCGCCGTCCTGGAGCTTGAGGCGCAGATTATCGACAGCGCCGAGCTGAACCATGAGGGCGAGAGCCAGGACCGGCTCATTTCCCTGTGTCATGCGGCCGACGCCGACGCCTATGTCTCCAATGTGGGGGCTGCGAGCTATGTGGATGAGGCGGGGTTTTCCGCCAAGGGCGTCACCCATTACTGGCAGGCGTTCACGCCGCCTGAATACAGCCAGGGCAAGGCCTTCATCCCCAACCTGTCCATCGTTGACGCCCTGTTCAATCTGGGCCCGGACACGGCGAAGCTCGTGCGCGGGTGCGGAGAGATGACACGGCATCTGGGCGTGGCGCAGGCGGCTTTGGCGTCTGGCTAGAGAACTCTTTCTCGTCATCCCGGACTTGATCCGGGACCCAGAGCCGGAAATACGACGCCCTGCCATCCCCTGGGTCCTGACGTTCGTCAGGATGACGAGGGCGTGTCATTTTACCTCTTTCTCCGCGCAGGCGGGGACCCAGAGACGGATATGCGGCGTTCCATGATCTCTGGGTCCCGGCCTTAGCCGAGAAAGAGAACATTTTTAAATGTCCTCAGCCTGTCATCCTCCGCTTCATGCGGGGGATCCATGCCGGTTGGTCGTATGATAGGTCACGGCATGGGTTCACCGGATAAACCGGTGAATGACGCTTTGAGAGGGGTAAAGGCGTTTACATCCGCACATCGAACCCGGCGCGTTGCAAAGCGCGCTTGCCGCCCCGGTCCGCCAGCTCCTTGAAATGCCAGATATTGGCGGCGGCGACAGCGTCCGCGCCGGCTTTGAGGCCCTTGGCGTAGTGCTCGTACACCCCGACCCCCGAACAGGCGATGACGGGGATGGTCACAGCCTGTGAGACCTGCTCGATCAGGGTGGTGTCATAGCCCGTGCCGCGTCCATCACGGTCTAGGCTCTGCAGGAGGATCTCGCCCGCGCCGCGGTCTTCCGCCTCTTTCGCCCAGCTCACCGGATCACGACCCGTTGCGGTGCGTCCGCCTTGGGTCATCACCTCATAGCCATTCTCGATCTGGCGCGCGTCGATGCTGACGACCATGGCCTGCGCGCCGAAGCGTTTGGAGACCTGGGTGATGAGATCGGGCGTTTCATAGGCGGCGGTGTTGATCGCGACCTTGTCGGCGCCGCGCTTGAAGATGTCGCGCACCTGATCGAGCGAGGTCACATGCCCGCCCCAGGTCAAAGGCATGAAGCAATGGCTGGCGACCGCTTCGAGCACTTCCATCGCGTCGGCATAGGCGCGATTGCCGGCATCCCGGCGGCCTTGCGCCAGTCCGGCGGTGCGGGAGATGTCGAGATAAATGAGCTCGTCCACCTTCCACTCGTTAAAGCGCGCCACCTCGTGCAGCGGATCGCCGATGATCTGGTGGGTGGTGAATGTTTCCGAGCGGACCAGCTGACCGTTCATCAGCAGAAGGACCGGGATCAGGCGCGGCATCAGCATGAGGCGACGAACTCCAGCCAGTTGGTCAGCAGGGCAAGGCCGGCCTTGTGGCTCTTTTCGGGATGAAACTGCGCCGCCCAGACCGAGTCGTGCTCCAGCGCGCAGACAAAGCGCTCGCCATGCTCGGACCAGCCTGCAGCGTCTTCGGGGCGCTCAGGTTCGCAGACAAAGGAATGGACGAAGTAGAAGGCTTCGTTCTCGGGTAGGCCCTTGAACAGGCCGTCGGTCTTGCTCGCCTCCACATGGTTCCAGCCTACATGCGGCACGCGATAGGGTGGATCATGGGGCGGCGGAGCCAGACGGCGCACCTTGCCGGGAATGATCCCAAGACCTGCGTGTTGGCCGTGTTCCGAGCTTTCATCGAGCAGGAGCTGCATGCCAAGGCAAATGCCCAGAAGCGGGCGGTGCTGGCCTGCGATCTCGTCTTTCAGCAGCTGGGCGAGACCCAGCTCCTGCAAATGCGCCATGCCTTCGCCATAGGCGCCGACGCCGGGCAGCACCACGCCTTTGGCGGCGCGCAGCACGCCCGGATCATGGCTGATCACAACATCAGCGCCGAGATGGGCCAACGCGTTCCGGACAGAGGTCAGATTGCCCATGCCATAGTCGATGATCGCGATGGTCATGACTAAATCTCGAGCAAGGCGCTGATCGCCTCGGCGGCGCGGCTCATGCCCAGCCCGTCAATCAGTTCGGGCCCTTTGTGACTGAGCGCCTGAATGGCGTCTTCGTTCTTGAGCAAGCTGTTGAGGTGCGAGGAGAGCTGCTCGAGATTGTCCCCGCTCTCATGCCCCAGATTGATCAAGGCGCCATGGTCCGCGAACCAGTCGATTTCGAGGATCAGGTTTTCAAGCTGCGGGAAGACGAGGGCGGGCGTTCCGGCGGCCAGGGCCTCGTAGACCACCATCCCGCCGGTCATGATCGCGACCGGCGCGCGGGCCAGATGGCTGGCGAGCTGATGAACCGGCAAACCCTTCTTGGCGATGCCGCCATTATAGACCGCCATCTGGCGGAGCGCCTCAAAGTCGGGAAAGCTCGATCCCACGATGATGATGAAGGGATGGGGCTTTGCGAGCGCCGGGCCGTGTTCCGCCAGCATCATCGCCCAATCTGTCGCGCGTTCGCCGCCGCCGCACACCGCAATGACGGGGCCTTTGCGGGGCGCATCGTGACGGGATTTGGCGAAGACCGGCGCGATCAGGGCGTAGTCTCCGCCACACAGCGCCTGCCCGCCGTCCCGCAGATTGGGATAGGCGTGATAATCGGAAATGACCGTGCCGTTTATGGCGAGGTCTGCCGGCGCATCCGACCCGAAATCATCAATCAGTATGCGCTTGAGCTGTGGCATAGCCTCGAGCGCGGACCACAGGAGCGGGTCTTTCGTCGGCTGGTCGACGAGGACGGCCTGGGCCTCGGTTTCAATGACCAGCGCCTTGAGGAAGACATCCACCGGCCCCTTGAGCGGTACGATCTTGTCATAGGGGAAGAAGTCCGACAGCGCTTCTCCCTGGCCCAGCACATGAACCGTCGGGCGCTGGGGCAGGAGCTCCAGCAGCCGCGAACAGCGCGCTGCGTGAGCCAGTCCGGTCTCGTGCAGGGCGTCCACGCGGATGATCAGCGAAGTCATGTCAGCGCCTCCAGTTCGGTCTCGATCACGGTGCGCGCCGTGTTGATTCTCGCCGCATCATACCGCGCATCGAGCCAGAGATTGATGGCTGACCGGCTCCAGGCGTCCGCATCAGGATGCGCGTCCTCTCGGGTCAGCATAGGGAAGGAATGGGAAAGCGACGGGTAATTGGTTCCCGCATCGATGCCGGCCTTGCGCAGGGCGTTCACCACGGGGTCTCTCACCTTCGGGTTGGCCCGTACGATCAATCGCCAGGGCGCGGTCTGATTCAGGTCAACGATTTGAAGCTGGGGCTCCAGACCGCTCAGGGCCTCGATCCAGTTGTCACGGCGGTCCTGACGCTCGGCCAGCCGGGTCGGCAAGTGGGCAAGGGCGCCCAGAAGCGGCTCTTCCGCCTCCGGGTCGAAGCTGAAGCGAAGCTGGCGCAGTTCCCGGACGAGGGTGGCCTCGATGTCTGAAGAGCGCCCGGCATTGCGCAGGGCGCGGCGATCGAGCATCAGCCTCTCCTCGTCACGCTCGGCCCAGTCATCCAGAGCCGGATAGCGCGAGGCGATCCGTCTGAGTTCATCGGCCAGCCTGGCGTCACGCGTGATCACGGCGCCGCCGGATCCTGCGTCCAGCACCTTGCCGGGACCAAAGCTGACTATTCGCGCGGCATCCTCGAGTTTCGTCTTCGGCGCAAAGCTTGAGGCGTTCGCATCGTTCTCTATGGCGATCCAGCCCAGTTCCTGCGCGGCCTTGCGGGTCTGCGTGAAGTCGAGCCGGAAACCGTAAAGATGGGTCAGAAGCACCGCGCCCCTCCGCCCCGGTCGGGACAGGATACGAAGCTGTCTGGCGAGGGCCGCGTCTGCGTTCACGCCGGTCTCGGCGCTGACGGGCGCCAGACGGACCTCAGCGCCGCTGGCCCAGGCGCAAGCCAGAAGGCTGGGGCAGGCGTTCGACGGGATCAGGATGCAGGAGCGGCCATGCAGGCCAAGCGCTTCAAACAGCGCCAGATGCGCCGAGCGCGCCCGCCCGAACAGGATGGCCTGTCCGCCGTCAAACGCCTGGGAGATGGCTTGCTCTGCGCGTTCTGTCATGCGGTCCCGTCAGTGATCATTGACCAGTCCAGCGGATCGCCGAATTTGAGATCGCGCGCCGCCGTGCGGCCCAGCACCTTCGTCCATTCGCGCGGATGCAGACCGCCGCCCGGACGCACCGAGCGGATATTGTCTTCACTCAGGGTTTCCCCCGCCTTGATGTCGCGCGTGACATAGAGCGAGCGGCGCACGGTGCGCGAGCCGACTTCGGATTGGGCCAGGCCCTTGCGCACGCCGCCAAGCGCGGCATGGGCGTTGCGGGTTTCTTTCACAAGGCTCGCCAACTCATTCGGCTCCAGCGAGAAGGCGGCGTCCGGCCCGCCATCCGAGCGGCGCATGGTGACATGCTTTTCGATCATCCGTGCGCCAAGCGCGGTCGCCGCCACCGGCGCCGCGATGCCCGGCGTATGGTCGCTGAGTCCAATGGGAAGCTGCAGACGGGTGATCAGGTCCGGTATGGATCTCAGATCCGCCTGTTCGATCGGGGTCGGATAGCCCGAGGTGCAATGCAGGATGCACAGGCGCTCGCACCCGGCCTGGCGCGCGGTCAGCACCGCTTCGATGATCTCGTCCCAGGTCGCCATACCGGTGGACATGACCAGCGGACGCCGCGTTTGCGCCGCATAGGCGATCAGCGGCAGATCGATCAGCTCAAAGGATGCGATCTTGTAGGCGGGCGGTTCGAACTGTTCGAGAAAGTCCACAGCTGTGAAATCGAACGGGGAGGAGAACACCTCCATGCCGTGCTTGCGACCGCGCTCGAACAGGGCGGCGTGCCAGTCCCAGGGCGTGTGCGCCTCTTCATAGAGGTCATGGAGCTTGCGCCCGTCCCACAGCCCGCCTTTCAGCACAAAACCCGGACCGTCATGGTCGAGCGTGATGGTGTCGGCGGTGTAAGTCTGAAGCTTCACTGCATCCGCGCCGGCTTCGGCGCAGGCATCGATGATCTCGAGCGCGCGTGACAGATCCCCGCTGTGATTGGCCGACAATTCCGCCACGATGACGGGCGGGCGGCTCGTATCCTCGATCTGGTCAAACACGGAAGAGGGGGCGGCCATGACAACGCTCCTGCCGGTTGAGGGGGCTTGTTTACTGTTATGGGGAGTCTTGGTTCATTAAGAATGAAGCCAGATGGAGACCGCGTCAGATGAGCCTGAGCGCCCACAATGCCCGTCAATGGGATGCGTTTTACAAGACCTCCCAGACGCGCGTGCCCTATACCGACGCCACGGTCTTCGCCCTGATTGCGCTGGCGCGAGATCCGGACGCCGTCGTGTTCGAGTTCGGCTGCGGCAATGCCCAGAATCTCGGCTTCCTGCGCGGGTTGTATCCGGATGCGGCGCTTCTGGGATGCGACGTGTCCGAGCAGGCCCTGATCAAGGGGCGTCAGACCTATGGGCGTCTGGGCCTGTTTGTCAGCGGAGATGCGCTGGCGCTCGCTCCGCAATCCATCGACGTCATCATCGAGCGCGCTACGCTGCAGCATATTCCGAAAGCCCTGGCGGCGGCCTATGTGCAGGAAATGCTCACAGCGCTCAAACCGGGCGGGCGGGCCTTCTTCGAAATCGCCAGCACTGATCACGGCTATGCCCGGATGGGGGACGGCTCGGAGGATCCGGTCTTCGGCCATCGCGTTTTCTACGATCTGGAAGAACTGAAGGCGCTGTTCAAGGGCTTCGATATTGATCAGGTCTTTGACCGCCGCAGGGTTCGCGTGGCTGGGGCCGAGCTGCAAAATGGCCGCCCCGTCTATGACGAAGCGGCCTTTCAGCTTCACCTGACAAAGCCGGCCTAGGCGGCTCTTGCGGCTTCGACTTCCTCAGCCAGCGCCCGCGCGACCTGTTTGAGGATCGCGATCCAGTCCGCATAGCCCTTGCCGAAGAAGGATCGCGCCGTGGGGAACCAGGGCGAACGGCCGGCGCCCATATGGCTCCAGATGCGGCCATGGGGGTGGATATACCAGATATTGCCGCCGGCCGCGGCGCCGAGCGAGGTGGTGGCGTTGGTGGGGCCGATGACGATGTCGCAGGCCTTTGCCAGCGCCGTGACCTGATCGAGGTCATTCTTCAGATCGATGCCGTCCAGCGTGTGCACATCCACGCCGAACTTTGACCTGGCGAAGGCGATATCCTCTTCCGCATCCCCGTACTGCAGGTTCACGAAGGTGACGCCGGGCGTTTTGAGGACAGGCTTCCACAGTTCGAAGGCCGAGAAGTGCTTGGAGCGCTTGGCGTCCATCTTCAGCGACTTCCACAGAATCCCGACCTTGAGGCCTTCGGGCAGTTCCGCCAGCTTTTCACGCCAGTGATCCACGTCGGCTTGCGGCGGGTGAAGTGTCGGCGTCTTGGCGAAAGAGTCCAGCGAGGTCCGAAACGCGCGTGCGGGCTGACCGAAGGGCGTCCAGAAATCGAACTTCAGCCCGTCTTCAAAGCCCGTCACGCCGCGCAAATCCTTGCCTTCGCGCTTGATGGTGCGGTGGGAGCCGACGATGGCTTCGGGATAGGTGGCCTGAACCATGCTCATCAGTCGCTTTTCGACGGCGATGTAAAGCTGGCCGTCCGGGCCGATGGCGTCGATGAGGTCTCGACCGAGCTGCAGGAACAGGATCTCGTCGCCCAGCCCCTGTTCGCCGACCCACAGCACCTTCTTGCCGCGCAATGCATCGACGTCATCGCCATCCCAGCGGGGGGCGTCGATCAGGAAATGGGTGACCTGGGAGTATTCGGGCTCCAGCCGGCTCTTGTAGAGCTCCCAGCCCTCTTCAAGCTCGCCGAGCGCCAGCAGGGACTGGGCCAGTCCATGGGACATGATGATCACGTCCTTCTGGGAGGCGGCGGTCTTCAGGGCCTCGCGGAAATGATGGGCGGACTTTTCCGGTTCGCCCAGGAGCTCATAGGCGAAGGCGGTGTTATGGTGGGCGCGCGCGAAGTCGGGCTGCAGACGCAACGCTTCGGCATAGAAGGTCAGGGCCTGATCGGGTTCGCCCTTTTCGAGCAGCGTCGTGCCGAGAGAATTCCAGAAATCCTTCTCCTCGGGATTGGCGTAGATCGCTGCGCGCAGAATCTCGATGGAATCCTCGAACTTGCCCTGATCTCGCAGGACGCCGGACAGATTGATCACCCCCGCAGGGTGGTTGGGCGCCATCTGCACGAACAGCCGCAGGAATTTTTCTGCCGCCGGCAGCATGTCCAGCTTCCACGCCAGCATGGCCAGGTTGAGATAAATCTCCGAATTGTGCGGATTGAACTGCCAAGCGCGTTCGTAAAATTGCAGCGCCTTGGCCAGGCGCCCGAGTCTTTCCAGACAGATTGCGAGCGCATGGTTCGCCAGAGAGCTTTCCGGCGCAATATCCACCGCATCCAGACACAGCTTGGCGGCTTTCGCCGCTGCGGCGCGATCATCATCGACAATCTTCATGGCGCGCTTGAGCAGGCCGATCGCCTTGGGGGGCAGATTGTCGTCCTTGCTCTTGGCCGAGGACAGGGCGCGCTGAACTTCTGTGGAGGCGGCTTCGTCGCGCCGGCCCTGAATGATGCGCACGGCCTCTTCTTCTCCAGCCGCCAGCTCAGCTTCAAGATCGAGCAATTCGCTCATCACGCATTATCCCTTGCAGTTTACGAGGCCAGCAACGGATGGTTCGATTAAGGTTGTGCTAATAATGAGCGACTGCGGCTCAGCAACGGTTTCTTCACTCTGTCCTGCTTGAGTGGCGAGGTCGGTGACCGTCGGGCCGCGCCGACGATGAAGGGTCAGACCAGCCATGCCGCTAAAGCTTTCTTTGAAGCCGGGTGAGAAGTTCGTTCTGAACGGCGCCGTCGTTGAAAACGGGGACCGCCGGGCGACCCTGGTGCTGCAGAACAAGGCCAGCGTCCTGCGGGAAAAGGACATCATGCAGGAGCATGAAGTCGATACCCCGGCCAAGCGCATCTATTTCCCGGTCATGATGATGTACCTCTCATCAACCAGTCAGGACGGATTATATGACGAGTTCGTCCTGCGTATGACAGAGTTCATGAACGCCGTGGGCTCGTCGGAAGTCCTGTCCGAATGCGTGTCAGTAAGCCGCGAGGTCATGGCGGGGGAGTTCTACAAGGCGTTGCTGCGTTGCCGGAAGCTGATCCAGTACGAAGCCAAGCTTCTGGCTGGACCGGACGGGGCTTAAAGAGGCGAAGCGTTCATGTCGTACCAGGCCTATAAAACCGCATCTTCGCGCACAGAAGATCCGCGTCAGACGGAGTACCGCCTGCTGGGCGAGGTGACGCGCGGGCTCATGGAAGTGCGGGATGCGCCCAAGTCCGAGATTCGCCAGCGCGTTGCAGCGCTGGACCGGAACCGGCGGGTCTGGTCCGCCTTTGCGGCGGATTGCGCAAGCTCTCACAATAATCTGCCCGACTCCTTGCGCGCCGGGATCATCTCGCTGTCCATTTTTGTCTCCAAGGAGACGAGCGCTGCGATGCGCGGCGAGACCGATGTCGAAACGCTGATCGATATCAACCGCACCATCATGCAGGGCCTTTCCCCCTCGGGGGGCTGATCGAGCGGCATTTTTACCCAGCCGGTCGAAATTGCCGGGCCGATCGGGGTGCAAGGGCTTTGCGCCCGCGCGGGCTAATTTCAAGCATCTGAAAAATATACCGTAATTTATGCCGCACCCGCGCAGTGCGCGGCATGGGGATTGCTCTGGCTAGAGCGGGACAAAATGTCCGCCGGCCAAGAACAGGCCGTTCGCTTCCAGAACGGAGGAACCCCACAATGATCGTTTCTGTGAACACCAACTCTGGAGCCATGATCGCGCTCCAAAATCTGAACAAGACCAATATGGACCTGCAAACCACACAGAACCGGATCAACACCGGTCTGGAAGTGTCCAGCGCAAAGGACAATGGCGGCATCTACGCCATCGCCCAGCGCATGCGCTCCCAGGTTTCAGGCTATGGGGTTGTCGGTCAGATTCTGGACCGGGGCGAAGCGACGCTCGACGTTGCGCTTGCCGCCGGCGAAGCGATCTCGGATCTGTTGATCGAGATGAATGAGAAGGCCTTGGCGGCGTCAGACGCATCCCTGGATACGGCGAGCCGCAGTGCTTTGAATGAAGACTTCAAAGCCCTGCGTCAGCAGATTTCCACGATCGTCAGCAATGCCGAGTTCAACGGCGTGAACCTCATCGATGGTTCGACCAACTCATTCGTGGCGCTGGCCAATCAGGACGGCTCGAACACCATCACCGTGAGTGCGGAAAACATGTCGCTCTCCGGCTCGATCGTGTCCCTGTCGGCCACGGCGTCGTTCGCGACCGCCACCCAGGCCAGCAATATCGCCTCTCAGATCGGCACCACGCTGGATTCGGTGAACTCGGCGCTCGCGCGTCTGGGCACCAAATCCAAGTCGCTGGAGATTCACTCCACGTTTGTCACAAAACTTTCCGACGCTCTGGAAGTCGGGATCGGCAATCTTGTCGATGCGGATCTGGCCAAGGAGTCTGCTGAATTGCAGGCGCTGCAGGTCAAGCAGCAGCTGGGCACTCAGGCGCTTTCGATCGCCAACCAGCAGCCGCAGTCGATTCTGTCCTATTTCGGCTAGGGCGAACGGATCGGGCCGGGATTGCTGCCGCAATCCCGGCTTTTTCTTTGCTTCAATATTTCATTAACCAAATCAAACGTCTGGCGACGCGCCTCTGTCGGCAAAAAGTGCCGCGCCCGGCAATATTTGCCTGCTCGAGCCGGCAAGAACTGCCGCGCTGCCCGCGTAGGGTAAACGGATTTCCATGTGCCGCTCGACGAACAATCAATGGCTTAGGGGGTGATCCTGCAGCAAAGGGTGAATCTGGCCCCAGCTTTGCTCCTTAGAACTCGGACCAGAAGGTCTGACGCGCAAAAAGCACGTCACATCAAACGTAGAAACGTTACAGGAGCCAAGAAATGGCGACGATCAATACCAACCCGGGGGCCATGATCGCCCTCCAGAACCTGAACCAGACCAACAAGGATCTGCAGCAGGTTCAACAGCGCATCAACACCGGCCTGGCGATCAGCTCGGCCAAGGACAATGGCGGCGTGTTCGCCATCGCCCAGTCGATGCGTGCAGACGTGGCGGGCTACAAGGCCGTCAACCAGTCGCTGGATCTGGCCCAGTCCACCACGGACGTGGCGCTGGCCGCCGGCGAAGCCATCTCCGACCTGCTGGTCGAAATGAAAGAGAAGGCGCTGGCGTCTGCAGACACCTCGCTGGACACCGCGTCCCGCAATGCCCTGAACGAAGACTTCACCGCGCTGCGTGACCAGATCGGCACCATCGTGGCGAACGCGGAGTTCAACGGCACCAACCTCATCCAGAATGGCGCGACCGACATCACGGCGCTGGCCAATGCGGACGGCTCCAACACCATCACCATTGGTGCGGAAGACCTCAGCCTGACCGGCACCACGATCACTCTGTCCGCTGCGAGCGTCATCAACACGACGACCACCGCGAATGCTGCGGTGTCTGCGATCGAGACCTCTCTGGACAATCTGAACTCCGCGCTGGCCCGCCTCGGCACCGGCTCGAAGTCTCTGGAGATCCACTCCACGTTCGTCAACAAACTGTCTGACGCACTGGAGCGCGGTATCGGCAACCTGGTCGACGCAGACCTGGCGAAAGAATCCGCCCGTCTTCAGTCGCTGCAGGTCAAGCAGCAGCTGGGCACGCAGGCGCTCTCGATCGCGAACTCTGCGCCGAGCTCGATCCTGGGTTACTTCCGGTAATCCCTAAGGCTTCGGAGGCGGGCTCATAGAAAATGGCCCGCCTTCGGAAGTGTCGCACAAAAAGTGCGTCGTACCCGTAGAAACGGAAATTTTGAAGGAGCCAAGAAATGGCGACGATCAATACCAACCCGGGGGCCATGGTCGCCCTCCAGAACCTGAACCAGACCAACAAGGATCTGCAGCAGGTTCAACAGCGCATCAACACCGGCCTGGCGATCAGCTC
>MDTA01095591.1_pt1 | contig 134150 bp, 148 predicted proteins | sample 811151 | NCBI WGS metagenome assembly MDTA01 (sample SAMN05326648, study PRJNA326480) | marine metagenome | isolation source: seawater | place: Indian Ocean: South | collected 2010 | reverse complement strand
TATATATAAAAAATTAAATGTACCTGAGGAGGTGACTGATATTCAAACCTTTTATGAAAAAAAGTTCTTAAAGATAAAAAAGCCCATAACTTTTACTCAATTTTATTTTAATTCTGATGATAAAAAATAATTTTTTTGATAAGGTTTATTTTGTGGTTAAACAAATTCCATTCGGAAGAGTTTCAACATACGGTTCAATTGCTAGATATATTGGGTCTCCTGGGTCTTCAAGAATGGTTGGGTGGGCAATGAACGCATCTCACTCAAGAGAAAATATACCTGCTCACAGGGTAGTTAATAGATATGGATTTTTAACAGGTAAACATCATTTTCAAGGAACTAACTTAATGGAAGACCTTTTGCAGTCAGAGGGAATTAAAATTATTAATAATCAGATTCTTAATTTTGACATTTTTTTTTGGGATCCATCAATTAATCTAAAGCCCTTTAAAATATGATTTCATTTGGTTATACTTATTAATTGGTTCTATTTGAATTATATTTGTAAAATATTTTTTAAATGAATATCGATAAAGAATCTGTAATTGGTGTTTTAAAATTGATTAATAACCCTGGTACTAATAGTGATATTATAACCAGCGGATGTTTAACAAATCTTCAAATTTTTGGTGATCAAATAGATATAAATCTTACTATATCCAATCCAAGTCTACAGGCAAGGAAAAAATTGGAAGTAGAAATAATGAAATCTATTCACTCTAAAATCAATATTAAGCTAAAAATTAATGTTTTTATCAAGGTTTTAGTTCAAAAGAAGTCCACTGATTCCAAAATTACAGGTAAAATAATTCCTGGAATAGATACAATAATCGCTATTGCATCAGGAAAGGGTGGAGTTGGTAAGTCTACCGTAACTGCAAATATTGCTGTTACTCTTGCTGGAATGGGATTAAAGGTTGGAGTGTTAGATGCTGATATTTATGGACCATCAATGCCCTTGATGTTTGATCTAGAAGGACATAGACCGTTAGCTAAAGAAATCGATGGTAAATCTAAGATGGAGCCATTGGAAAATTATGGAGTGAAGTTGTTATCAATAGGTTTTTTTACCAAACCGGATCAAGCTGTGATATGGAGGGGTCCTATGGCATCAAAAGCCCTAAAACAGTTAATTTTTGATTCCAATTGGGGGGAATTAGATTTTTTATTAATTGACCTACCGCCAGGCACTGGAGATATTCATTTAAGTATTGTTCAGTCTCTCCCAATTACAGGAGCCATAGTAGTTAGTACCCCACAACAAATAGCTCTGGCTGATGCAAGAAAAGGAGTTGCCATGTTTCAACAGGAAACAATTCAAATTCCTGTACTTGGAATAATTGAAAATATGGCTTACTTTACACCAAAAGAACTTCCCGATTCTAAATATTATATTTTCGGAAAGCAAGGAGCAAAAGATTTATCAGAATCAAAAGGTATTCCATTTTTAGGTTCATTACCTTTAGTTCAAAGTATAAGAGAGGCATCGGATTATGGAAGACCCGCTGCCCTTCAGGAACAAAGTGTAGTTTCTGATTCTTTTGAGGAAATTGCAAAGGAATTAGCAAAACAGGTTATAAAAAGAAATAAAAATCTACCTCCAACTAAAGTTGTGCAAATAACAACAATGACTGGGTGTAGTGCAGTAAAAAAATAATTATGAATAATATTGAAATTAAAGAAAAAGTTTTGGAAGCATTGAAGGAAATAAGACCTTTTTTAGCTTCCGACGGTGGAGATATATCTCTAGTATCTATTGAAGGGAATAAAGTAGTAAATGTTCAACTCCATGGTGCATGTGTTTCATGTACAGTTAATCAAATGACACTTAAACATGGTGTTGAGATGACAATTAAAAAATATGTTCCCCAAATTGAAAAAGTAATAAGCATAGAGGAATAATTTTTATTTTGCAAAAAGAAGTTTCCATAAAAGTAATTGATAGAAAAGAGAACAAGCATGTTTTAAAAATCCCTACCGATATGGGACTTAACCTCATGGAGGCTCTAAAAGCCTATGAATTTGAAATTGAAGGAATTTGTGGAGGTATGGCTCTATGTGCCTCATGTCAATGTTATATTGAATCAAATCATATTCTAGATAAAAAAAGTAATGATGAAGAGGCAATGTTATCAGAATCAATTAATGTAAAAGAAAACAGTCGTTTAAGTTGTCAAATACAAATTTCGAATAAATTAAATGGATTGGAACTAAAAATAGCTCCAGATGAATAGTTTCAAAATTTTAAAAAAAATAATTTTGCCTTTTTCATTATGCATATTAATATTCAGTTGTAACAATATGAAAAAACCGAAAGTTATTGGGCATAGAGGTGCTAAAGGTTATTATGCTGAAAACACCTTAGGTTCAATTAAAAAAGCCATGGATTTAGGAGTTGATGGTATAGAAATAGATGTATTTAAGTGTGGTTCAGGTGAACTCGTAGTTTTTCATGACCAAATGGTTGATTCATTAACAGATGGAAAAGGAATGATTGAATTATTAAGTTTGGATAGCATAAAGAAATTAACAGTTTTAGGAAATGAAAAAATACCAACATTAGATGAAGTATTAAATTTAATTGATGGAAGGGTAATGTTAAATATCGAGTTGAAAGGTTCTAATACTTCATTTTTAACTCATCAACTATTAAAATCTTATTTTCAATCATCTTCATGGAAACCAGAAAAAGTTTTTATTTCGAGTTTTAACTGGTATGAACTTAAGGCTTTTCATCAATTAAACAAAGAAATAAAAATTGCCATTTTAATAGAAAAAACAGATCCAAGCAATGCAATTAAAATTGCAAATGAGTTAAATGCATTTGCAATAAACTCCCAATATACTTTTCTTAATAAAGAAAATATTTCAAAAATTAAATCTGAAAATCTTATGGTTTATGCATGGACAGTTAATGAATATAAAGATATAAGAAGGATGAAAAGATTGGGTGTAGATGGTATAATATCAGATTTTCCTGATCGGGTTAAATAGGATTTTATTCGATCAATCATAATAAATATTTATTTTTTAAATAATAAATTAAATGGGTTTATAGGTTTCCAAAATAGTATCTTTGTAATTACAATGAGTGAAAATGATTTCGTATTTGAACCCTCAAAGCTTGTTAATGGATCTTCATCTTGGGAATCTCCAAGTAATATTGCATTAATTAAGTACTGGGGGAAGTATAGAAATCAATTACCCAAAAACCCATCAGTTAGTTTTACTTTATCAAGGTCTAAAACAGTTACTAAGGTTAGATATAGACCAAAAATTAAAGGTGATAAAAAAAACTACTCTTTTTCATTTAATAGCTCTGAAAAGAAATCGTTTCATGAAAAAATCGATAAATTTTTTTTTAGGGTTCAAAAATATATTCCAGCTATTAAAGATCATTTTTTTGAAATAGAAAGTAAAAATACTTTTCCACACAGTAGTGGAATTGCATCGTCTGCATCTTCAATGTCATCTTTAGCACTTTGTTTAATGGACTTTGAAAAAAAAATAAATCAAAATATTTCAAAATCTTATTTTTTAAAAAAAGCTTCATTTTTGGCTAGATTAGGATCTGGAAGTGCTTCTAGGAGTATTCAGGGACCAATAGTTTCTTGGGGTCAGTCTGAATTTTATAATAACTCTAGTCAATTATTTGGAACACCACTAAATAAAATAAGTGAGGTTTTTAAATCTTATCAGGATTCAATTCTTATAATTGATAAAAAAGAAAAAAAAATTAGCAGTTCTCTAGGACATGAGCTTATGGAATCCAATCCATATGCCGAAAATAGATTTTTTCAAGCAAATAAAAATATGGGTATAATTAAAAGTATATTTATTTCAGGAGATGTTAAAAATTTCATTAAAATTGTTGAATCTGAGGCATTAAGCCTCCATGCTATGATGATGACTTCATATCCGTCTTTTATTTTAATTAAACCCAATACTTTATCTGTAATAGATAAAGTTATAAAATTTAGAAATAGTACCTCAGTTCCAATATGTTTTACTCTTGATGCAGGTTCAAATGTCCATTTACTTTATCCAAAAATAAATTTTAATAGAGTCCAGTCTTTTATTGATAGTGAGTTGCTAAAATTTTGTGAATCAAAAAAGTTTATAAATGATGAAGTTGGAAATGGTGCAAAAAAAAAATAGTTTTATGAATATGAAAGGTCCATTATTTTATGCTAAAATTCTTCTTTTTGGAGAATATGGAATTATTAAAGATTCTAAAGGACTGTCTATACCCTACAACTCATACAAAGGAGGCTTAAAAACAAAAGATTTTCAATTGAATGATGCTCAAAAAAAATCCCACCAAATTATAAAAAAATTTATTTCTTTTATAAAATCAATTGATTCTGCAGTCATCGATTTTGACTGGAAAAAAATCAATATCGACATCGAAAATAAGATTTTTTTCGAAAGTGATATTCCTCAAAGATATGGTGTAGGAAGTAGTGGTGCACTAGTAGCATCTATTTATGATAGGTATGCAATAAATAAGATTGATGTATCATCAAACCTAACAAATAATAAACTTCAAAAGTTAAAATATATTTTTTCTATGATGGAATCTTACTTTCATGGAAAATCTTCAGGATTAGATCCATTAAATAGCTATTTAGGTGTCCCTATTTTGATTAAATCAAACAATAATATTGAATCTCCAGGGATTCCATCTCAAGATTTTAAAGGTTCAGGAGCAGTTTTTTTGTTGGATAGTGGATTTGAGGGGGATACAGCCCCGATGGTTGATTTATTTATGCGTAATATGAAAAATGAATCTTATAGTAAAATAATAAAAGAAGATTTTATTTCAGTAACTGATAAGTGTGTTGATAATTTTTTATCTGGATCATATAAAAATCTTTTTGATCATTTGAAAGAACTTTCAAAAATTGTTTTCAATAATTTTAATCCGATGATTCCAGATGTATATAAAGATATATGGTTGAAAGGAATTAATTCAAACGCTTATTATTTAAAATTATGTGGATCAGGTGGAGGAGGATATATTCTTGGGTTTACTAAAAATCTAAATAATGCAAAAAAATTATTGACTGGACATGATTTGCAGGTTGTATACCATTTTTAAATCTCTTAGTTCTTAATGAATAAACTTTATTATCAAATTATAGGCTTTGTAAGTTCAATTAGATTATTAAATGTGGTTGTAGGAGTTTATAGCATTACACTTATTTTTAAATCATGATAAATAAAAAAAAATCTATAAAATCAATTGATTATGAATTAATTAGATTGAATAAATTTATTTCAAATTCTGGAATATGTTCTAGGCGAGAGGCAGATGAATTTATAAAATTAGGGATGGTTAAAGTTAATGGAAAGATGATCACAAAAATGGGCTATAAGGTTCTACCCAGTGATATAGTTAAATACGATGGTGAAACCATCACCAATTCCAAATCGATATGTATTTTGATTAATAAGCCTAAGGGATTTATATCATCTTTCGTTGATAAAAAAGTAAAAAAAAGGGTTAATGATTTAATTAATATTCCCAATATAAAAAAAATTTTTCCAATTGATAAAATGGGAAGAACCTCCACAGGCTTGTTATTGTTAAGTAATGATTTACACTTAATTAAAAAACTCAATTCTTCCAAAAAAGGGATAAAAATGATTTATAAGGTAACTTTGGATAAAAGCATTGATAAATTAGAACTTGAAAAAATAAAGAAAGTAAATCAACTAAAAAATAATCAAAAAGAATTTAAAAGTGTTTCATATATTTCAGGAAGCTCAAAAAAGGAATTAGGGATAGAATGTTTTAGTATTGAACCTGGGGAAATAATCAAGAAATTTAAAAAAATGAACCTTATAGTAGAGCAAATAGATAGAGTTAAATATGGTTCTTTGACAAAAAAGGATTTGACAAGAGGTAAATGGAGGGAACTTACTTCAAAGGAGAAGGGTTTTTTACAAATGCATTAAAAATTCTATCTTTATTTCCATTGAATTCTATCAGAAATAAACAAAATACCGTAACATATTCAAATATTATTACAATTGGTTTTTCTTCAAAACTAAATGCACCATAGGAACTATATGTCAGAAGTATAAGTCCACTCCAAATAATCGGATAAAAATAGGGGGTAAGTAAACCTATGCAAACTAAGGAAGTAATATACCAAGGATGAACTGTTGTAGAAATAAAAAAATAAAAGCTTAAAAGAAACAGTTGACTAATTAAGACCTCTTTTATAGAATTATTTTTCTTGAAGTAAGAAAAAAATAATATTGCTGAGATTAAAAAGAATATTGAAAAAACTGAAAATTCCTGAATTATATTGTACCCCTTGAAATAAAAACCTATTTCCCTAATCACATAAAATATACTTGCATTAAATTCAAATTTATTAAACCATAACATAATCGTATTAAAGTAATTCGTGAATAATTTTAAATTCAAATATGGTGCCCATATAATTATGGAAAAAATCAAAAATGAAATGAAAAATTTAATTTTCTTTTTGAATTCAAATTTTTTTATCATAATAGGAAGCAAAATAAGTGTAATTAGTTTGGTTGCAACGGAAATTGATAATAAAATTGATGATCTAAAAAATTTATTTTTGATTAGCATATATAAACCAGCTAAAAAGAAGAACATCATTATTCCCTCACCATGAAGGTTCCCGGTCAATTCAATTATTATTAGTGGGTTTAAAAAGTAAAAACCGACTCGATTTGAAGGAACATTTAGATGATTTAAGAGCTTGTATAAATAATAAAAAACACCTATTTCAAATATGATAATTATTATCCTGAGTGTTATTATTGAGTAGTATAAATTATTTTTAATTAATATAGATGATAATAAATAAGTAAATTGGCTAAATGGAGGGTAATTAGAATAATTTTCATTTGAAATACTTCCCATCCCTTTGTATAATTCAATAGCTAATGAAAATAAATTATCTCGATCAATTAGTTGGTTAGGAGAATATAAATATGGGTTTTCACCAATCAATTGCAGATTCCCATCCCAAAAAAATCTGTAAAAGTCTTGGGATAAACTCGGGACAGAAAAAATAAAAACAAACCTAAAAATAACACCTATAAAAAAAATCCAAAATACAGCTGGTTTTTTGAACATAATTAATATGAACATTAAAAAAAGTAACCCAAATGAGAAAATTAAGTAAGCTGTTTCAGATCTAACAAAATCATATCCGATAAATAAATACAATAAAGCTGAAAAAAAAACTGAGGCGGTTAAAATCATTGAATCCCTCATGATCTATAATTTAATTTCATTGAGAGATTTTATAGAGATATATCCAAATCCAAGAAATAGAAATAGATGAAATGGAAAAAAAATAAAATCGCCATTATCACTAACTACAAGTCCTAGATATAATCCAAATAGGAAGTAAAGTGAAAGGATGGATTCTATTATCATATAAAGATTTAATGAATAATTAAAATATTTTTTACCAGCTACAGATTGATTTTTTTTATCAATCAAGTTATATTTTGGTGTTCTTATAAAATTAGATTTGACCCTCATATGTCCCATAATTACTGCTATCGAATTATGAGCAGAAAAAGCAACAGAAAGTGAATAGAATCCAATGAATTTAATAGTATAATTTATGATGCTTATTAAACCATATCCATTCTTTGGTTTATTTATAATACAATAACAAAAATAAAATATGAAAGTACTAATGAAAAACAGGGTGCTGATATTAAAAAACCATTTTAGATTTGAAATTTGATTTTTATAATAGAGTAATGGAATACTTAAAAAACTGACTAAAAAGATGTTTAAAAAAATAGTACTGTTTAAAAGATGAGCAAAAGCATGTAATTTAGTCACTAAATTTATTTTTTTTGATTTTAAAACTTTAATTATATTTTTTTGAAAATTTTCAGCTCCACCTTTATTCCATCGAAATTGCTGAGATCTAATACCACCTATAGTAACCGGTAGTTCTGAAGGAGTAATAATTTTTTCTAAATATAAAAACTCCCAATTTTTCAATTGAGCTCGATAACTTAAATCAAGATCTTCTGTTAGGGTGTCCTCCTGCCAATTTCCTGAATCTATTATTGTTTTTTTTCGCCATACACCTGCAGTGCCATTAAAATTTATAAAATGTTTTTTTACATTTCTACCAACCTGTTCAAGTGTGAAATGTGCATCCAACGCAAACGCTTGAATTTTAGTTAAAATTGAATAATCTTTATTTAAATATCCCCACCTAGTTTGAATCATACCAATTTTTGGGTTTTTGAAATATGGAATGGTGTTTATCAAAAAATCTTTGTTGGGTAAAAAATCAGAGTCAAAAATTGCAATAAATTCACCTTTTGCTTTTTTCAAACCCTCTTTCAGTGCTCCTGCCTTAAAACCTTCTCTATTATTCCTCTTTATATGATGAATATTAATTCCTTTTCTCTTCATTTTTTTTGTTATTTGTTCTATAAGTTTTGATGATTCATCATTAGAGTCGTCCAAGACTTGAAGTTCAATTTTTTCTTTTGGATATTTAATTTTTTCGATAGAATTTAAGAGTCCTTTTATAACATAAAATTCATTGTATACAGGAAGTTGAACAGTAACATAGGGTATCACTGACTTATTATTAAAATTCCATTTAGAATGATTATTTGTTATATTCTTATTTGTTAAGTAATTAAAAAGTAAATTTAGTTGCACTAATGAGAAAATAAAAAATGTAATTAAAGAAACAGTATACAAAAAAACTAAACTGTTTATTATAAAAATCAATATTTGTTGTTTGAGGTCAATCATTTTTTAAAATAATATTTAATAATCCAACTAATAATTTTTATTCCTGCAAATAAAGTTCCTTTTAATGTTCCAGAAATTTTAGATTTACCAATTCTATTTCTATAACTAACTGGCACTTCGGTATAAGGAATTTTTTTTCTCAACACCTTTAATTGCATTTCGACTGTCCATCCATATGTCTTATCAATCATATTTAGATCTAATAAAGTATTCCATTTAATTGCTCTAAATGGACCCAAATCTGTGAATTTACTTTTGTAAAGAATTTTTAATAGAAAACACGCTAATTTATTTCCAAATATTTGTTGGAGTGTCAGTGACCCTTTTTTTCTTAATGATTTAACTCTTGAACCTACCACAAAATCAACCTTTTTTTCCTCTATAGGTCTAATTAATTGTATTATTTCTTGAGGGTAGTCAGAAAAATCACCATCTATAAAAACAACTATATCAGGAGGGCTTTTTTTTAAAAATTCTATTCCCCTTAAACAAGCATTTCCGTATCCTCTTTTTTTTTCAAATAAAACAATTGCACCATTTTGTTTAGCAATTATTTCAGTCGAATCATTTGACCCGTTATTGACAACAACTAATTTATCATAAACTTCAGGTAAAGAATTTATAACATTGCCGATAGATTTTTCCTCATTGTAGGCTGGAATTATAATAGATATTTTAGTTTTATTCAAACCAAACTATTTTATATTTAATTCAATTTGTTGCTGAGGCACTATATATTTATCAAAATATATGCTTGAAAACTGATCAAGAGTCATAAATATTGATAGTGTAAAAACTATAAGTATAAATCCAAACAAAATTTTATTTATAGATTTTTGTTTTTTGGTATTTAATGTGCATTCTTCTTTTTTATTATAACTTCTTATTCCAAATAATATTATTGATAATGCAAGTAATCTCAATAAAATTGCTCCAGCTCAAATTGAACCGTCATCTGAATAAAAAAAATCAGCAAAAGAAATAGCATAAACTCCCCCTATAATTCCAAACTGAAATAAAATTAGCGGTCCAATACAACATATGATGCCAGTAAACGCAGCTGCAAGTGAAACTTTTATTAGATGATAAGCTTTCCACATAAATTTATAATTAATGAGGTATTAAGTAAAATTAAATAAATCTATTGAATATCATTTAAATTCCAGTTATATGCCAGATATTTAATTTTGGGATTATTTAATTTAATCATTGAATATTTTTCAATAAAATTCAAAAGCTTTTCATCATTTCCAAAATCTTTTTTAAACCATAAAAAAATTTTTGAAATTTGAATTTCATTTGTTGTGATTGAATTTTTATTTTTCAAAAAATTTCTAGTAGATTCCGATAGTTGATTATCTAAATTTGCTGAAAAATATGCTGAATTAGAGAGATTTGGACACGAAATGGATGCACAATTAATTGCAAAATGTATCCTAGGATCATTCATTTTCCTTAAAATTTTATGTTCTATTTCATCGAGAGAATAGCTTTTCAATTTGTGATTTATTAGTTTTTTCCCCCATGGGTTTTTAATATCTCTTATACTTTTAAGGGGATAGTTTTCGATTATCAAATTAATTGTGAGTGCATTGTAAGCATTAATCCAATAGCTCATTTTTTGATTTTTGGACCAATAATCTTTAGGATGATTTTGTTCTAAAACATTAATATATGCTTTAAGACCTGAACTATTTTTACTCCATTTTAGGTAATCAACTTTACCATTTTTATCAACAAATTTTTTAAGCTCATAATCCCATCGCCTGTGAATATCTCTTTGATTGAATAAATTCAAATTTAAAAAAATCAAGAAAAAAAACAATAGATTTTTCATTAGCCTATCACAATTAATTAATTTGAGCTAAACTACTAAGTTCAACACAATTTTTTAGATCCTGAATATTATCAATATCATTTAGTTTTATCAAAAGATAAACATCTTTTCCAATCACCTTTTTTAAACTATTTTTCAAAACATCACTTGTTCCCCAAGAATTAATTTCAAAAATTGAATTTATCATTTTTCTTAAGCCTATTAAGTAATAACCTCCATCAAAAGTTGGACCAAATACGATATCATTATTTTTTAATTTCTGAAAAGATTTAATTATTAATTTTTTTTCAAGTTCCCAAAGATCCGTTCCAATTAATGATATTTTATCATATCCTTTATTGAACCCCCATCTAAATGCATTTTTCATTCTTATCCCTAAATTATTTCCATTTTGAATTTTTTGATATTTAACAAATTTCCAAATTTTACTTTTTGGTATAAAATCACTATGAAAAACAGCTATATCATATTTGAAATCGGATAAAACATTTACAGTTTTTTTAATTAATAATTTATATATTTTTAATGCTTTTTCTTCTCCAATGCTTATAGCAAGTCTAGATTTTACTTTTCCGATTATTGGATTTTTAGAAAACACAATTATAAGATTCTTGCTCATAACTATTTCCAGGCAACTGGGATAAGTTCACCTTTGATCAAGCCATACTTAACGATTTCCTCGTTTTTCATTGTAGACGTAAGATCAATTTTTTCAGTTCTAAATCCTACTTTAATCAATCTGTCAAAAAAATCCATCCCATAGATTCTAACATGGTCGTACTGTCCAAATTTTTTACTTCTTTCTTTTGCAGAAGTAATTTTTGGATCTTCATAACTTTTTTCTCTGTTTGTTTCAATTGGAACCTGAAGTATTGCTTTTCCTCCATATTTTAAAACCCTGTGAATTTCTTTCATTGCCTTAAAATCATCTAAAATGTGTTCTAGAACATGATTACATAAAATAAGATCAAATGATTCTTTTTCAAAAGGAAGATTACAAATATCAGCTTTTACGTCAGCTAACGGAGAATTAAGATCAGTGGTAATATAATTCCATGATGTAAATTTTTTAAATTTTTTATAAAAAACTAATTCAGGGGCTATATGTAAAACCTTTAGTGAATGAGTTTCAATTTTTGAATTTTGATTTAAGTAAAGCCACAATGATCTGTGTCTTTCAAGAGAAAAGGTTCCTGGACACAACGCATTATTTCTCAATTTGTTGTATCCGTAGGGGAGGAATCTACTATATCCTTTTCCATTTATAGGGTCAATAAATTTGGAGCCCTTAAAAACTAGTGAAAGAATAGGTTTAACTAAAATACTTAACCTAATTAAGAAAGTTCTAGGTAATATTTTAAGAATTAATCGCATTATTTTACTGATTTTTAAACTGGTCTTCATCTTTGGATCTAATCCCCAGGACTTCATCGATATATTTAAAAGTTGACAATAAATTTGGTTTACCATCAATTAATGCTACATTGTGCTCAAAGTGAGCACTTGGAAGATTATCTTTGGTTAAAATACTCCAACCGTCATCTAGTTGTTTTATTTTGTATGAACCCATATTTATCATAGGCTCTATGGCCAGAACCATTCCATTTTGAATTTTTTTCCCCTTTCCTCTCTTTCCGTAATTAGGAACTTCAGGAGATTCATGCATTGATTTTCCGATACCATGTCCGACAAGCTCTCTAACTACTCCATATCCTTCAGATTCACAATGTTTTTGTATTGTGTAGCCAATATCTCCAATTCTGTTACCAATTTTAAATTCAGAGATACCTTTATAAAGTGCTTGTTTAGTAGTGTCTAACAACTTTTTTATTTTTGAATCTACGTCTCCAACGCAAAATGTAAATGCGTGATCTCCATAAAATCCGTTTTTAAGTACACCACAGTCAATTGAAAGAATATCACCTTCTTTAATTGGCTTATCATCAGGAATTCCATGAACTACATGAGAATTAGGGGATACACATAAGGTGTTTGGAAAATCATATAGACCTAAAAAACCCGGTATGGCTTCGTTGTCCCTTATAAATGTTTCCGCCAATTTGTCAAGCTTGAGGGATGTAACTCCTGGGCATATCTCAGAGGCTAACATACCAAGAGTTTTGGATACTAATGTAGCACTCTCTCTAATTAACTCAATTTCTTCTCTAGTTTTTAAAATTAATTTATTCATCAACTTTAATTTCAGAATATGGATTTTGGTATTTTTTTCCTTGAATGATATTCTCTAAATCTTTTGCCAATGAAATATTTGGAAATTCAACAAATCGATTTATTTCTTTTCCGTTTTTGTAAAAGATTAATGTAGGTACATTTGTAAGATTTAGATTTTTTTCAAAATTCTCATATGTATATTTTTCTTCCGTCACTGCATAAATTTCAATTTTTGAAAAATCAAAATCAGAAGATTCCAAAAGTTTAATCATTCCAGGAACCTCTCTTTCAGAATCCTCACACCATGTACCTAGAAATAATTTTAAGTTCATTTCATTTAATAGTTTTTTATTTTTTTTAACCCACCCAACTGGAACTTGATATTTTTCGTATTCACTTAAAAACCATTTACTATGCTCAAATTCAATAAGATTTTGACGATTGATTTTACCTGTAATAAATGGAACTCCATCTAATGTTTCTCCTAAAGAAACTGGAAGTGATTTCTGGTTTGAGTTACAACTGATAATAAATAAAACAATTAAAATTTTTCTCATTGATGGTAAATTAAAGAATTCATATTCATATCTTTTGGTTTTTTTATATTTAAGATATCTAATATTGTAGGTGCTATATTAGCTAAAATCCCTTTATTGATTTTTGTTTTTTTATTATCAACTAAAATGATTGGAACAGGATTTGTTGTGTGAGCAGTGTTTGGGCTTCCATCACTATTTAACATTTTTTCACAATTGCCGTGGTCAGAAATTATTAAACTTACATAATCAAGTTTCAAAGCCTGATCAATAATTTCTTTAACACAAAGATCAATTGTTTCACATGCTTTTATGGCAGCATTAAAGTTTCCAGTATGACCAACCATATCAGGATTTGCAAAATTTAAACAAATAAAATCTGGTTTATCATTGTTCATTTTTTTTAAAATTGATTTTTTAATTTCAAATGCAGACATTTCAGGTTTCAAATCGTATGTAGTAACTTTGGGAGAGGGGCATAAAATTCTATCTTCATTTTTAAAAATCTTTTCTCTACCACCATTAAAGAAAAAAGTAACGTGTGGATATTTTTCAGTTTCTGCGATTCTAACCTGCGTTTTTCCTGCTTTAGATATAACTTCTCCAAGGGTATTTTTTAAGTTTTCTTTTTCAAAAACTACTTTTACATTTTTAAATGAAGTATCATAGTTTGTTAGAGTAACAAAATAATATTTGGAAGAAATGACACTAAAATGATCAAAATTATTGTTAGTAAATGATTCTGTCAATTGTCTTCCTCTATCTGTTCTGAAGTTGAAAAAGATTATTACATCATTTTTTTCAATTTTAGAAATAGGGAAATTATTTTCAGTATTCACTATTGGAGGCATGAATTCATCAGTAATACCTTTTTTATAATTAGAAATTATTTCTTTAGATATATTTTTAGTTAAATTTCCTTGATTTTTTAATAATAAATTATAAGCTTTTTCAGTCCTTTCCCATCTTTGGTCCCTATCCATAGCATAATATCTACCAATTATGCTAGAGATTTTTGCACCAGTTTCTTTCAATACCGGCTCAATATAATTTATAAACTTATTAGCTGATTTTGGATCAACATCTCTTCCGTCGGTGAAACCATGTATGTACAATTTATTTAAGCCTTTATCTTTAGCAATTTTTAATAATTCAATTAGGTGGTCGATATGCGAATGAACCCCACCATCAGATAAAAGACCTATAAAATGAATTTTTTTATTGTTTTTCTTAGCATAGTTATATGTGTTTATAAGTTCTCTTTCTTCTTTTAATTGATTTCTTTTGATAGCATTGTTAATTTTAGCTAAATCTTGATATACAATTCTTCCAGCTCCAAGGTTCATGTGACCGACTTCGCTATTTCCCATTTGATTGTCGGGAAGTCCAACATGTTTTCCGTGTGTTAAAAGTTCGGAGTATGAATATTTTTCATATAGTTCATCTATAAAGGGAGTATTAGCATTTGTGATTGCTGAAACTGACGAGTTTGTTGTTTTTCCCCATCCATCAAGAATCATTAATAAAACTTTGTTCATTTTTTTAGTGATATCAGGACAAAGATAATAATTCGTAAGGCTTATTGATCGCTATGCAATCGAAAAAAATTATCGTTACTTTGTAAAAAAAAGTGATTTTAGGAATAGTATATCGATCAACTGGTAGTTGGTACAAGGTTGTTACCCAAAATGAAATAATTAATTGCAGGATTCAGGGTAGACTTCGATTAAGCAACATAAAGTCGACAAATCCAGTTGTGGTTGGAGATAAGGTTCTTGTTCAAAAAGATCAATTATCCGATAATAATGAGGGAGTAATTGTTCAAATCAAAGAGAGAAAAAATTACATTATAAGAAAATCAGTCAATCTATCTAAACAATCACACATTATTGCAGCCAATATAGATCAAGCTTTTTTATTGATAACTCTTAAAAACCCTATAACAACGACCTCTTTTATTGATAGATTTTTAATTACAGCAGAGGCATATAAAGTAAAATGTATTTTGGTGTTTAACAAAATCGATACCTATGATAAAAGTTTTAAAATAAAAATGAATGAAATGATTAACCTTTACAAAAAAATAGGTTATCCTTGTATCAAAATTTCTGCTTCTAAAAAGATAAATGTTAAGAAAATAAAAGATTTAATTTTTGATAAGATCTGTATGTTTTCAGGACACTCTGGGGTTGGAAAGTCAACATTAATTAATTGTCTATCAAAAAACCTTAAAATACCTACTACTCCAATTTCTGAGTATCATCAACAAGGTCAACACACAACTACTTTTGCCGAAATGTATGATATAGACAATGGTGCTAAACTTATTGATACTCCTGGAATTAAAGGTTTTGGTTTAGTTAACATGAGTAAAAATGAAATTAGTAATTATTTTACTGAGTTTAATAAATTCTCATCTAGATGTAGGTTCAATGACTGTCTTCACCTAAATGAACCATCATGTGCTATTAAAAAAGCAGTTAATAATAATGAAATAGCATCTTCAAGATATTCAAGCTATATTAGATTACTTGAAGACCATAAAATATATAGAGATTAATGAGATTGCTAATACAAAAAGTTAATGAAGCTAAAGTTTTAGTTTCAGGTAAAGTTGTTGGAAAAATTAATAAAGGGTTATTGATTTTTTTAGGGGTAGATATAGCTGATACTGATGATGATATAAGCTGGCTAGTAAAAAAAACCATGAATTTAAGGATATTCAATGATTCAAATGATATAATGAATTTATCAGCAAAGGACGTTAAAGCTGATATACTAGTCGTTAGTCAATTTACATTAATGGCATCAGTAAAAAAAGGAAATAGACCATCTTATATAAATGCTGCAAACAAAAATCATGCTATTTCTATGTATAATAAATTTATTGATCATTTAAGTATTTCACATATTAGTAGTATTCAATCAGGTATTTTTAGTGCGGATATGCAAGTAAAATTAATAAATGATGGCCCAACAACTATTTGGATTGATTCAAAAAGAAGAGAATAAAATATTACCAAATAACTACCTCTGGAATTAATTTTATTGAGAAATTTTTATAAACTTCATTTTGAATTTGTTCGGATAATTTTAATATTTCTTTTCCAGAAGATTTACCATAATTTACTAAAATTAACGCCTGATCTTTGTGCACTCCAGTATCTCCCTTTCTATAACCCTTAAAATTTAATTTTTCAATTAACCATGCAGCAGGAATTTTGTAAGCACCCTCAATAAAATAATATGGAATATCAGGATACTTGGTTAAAATTTTTTCTAACAAGCTTTTATTTATTTTAGGGTTTTTAAAGAAGCTTCCAGCGTTTCCTATTTTCTTTGGGTTTGGAAGTTTTGATTTTCTAATTTTAATTACTGCTTCCGCAATATTCCTTGGATTTGGAATAGATTTATCAATTACTTTATTAATATCACCATAATTAGTGGATAATTTATGATGTCCTTTCTTGGTTAATTTAAGTTTAACTGATGTTATTATATATTTATTTATTTCTTCATTTTTAAAAATGGAATTTCTGTAGTTAAATTTGCAATCTTTTAATGAAAAAATTTTTGAATTCAAAGTTTCAATATTAATCCCTGAACATTCTACAAATACTTCTTTTAACTCAACACCATATGCTCCAATATTTTGAATTGGAGCGGCGCCCACACTTCCGGGAATTAAAGCTAGATTTTCTATACCTCCATAATTATTCTTAATTGACCAAAGAACAAATTCATGCCAATTTTCACCAGCTTGCACATTAACAAATACATGTGAATCATTTTCTTTAATTATTGAAATACCTTTAGTGTTAATGTGCAATGTTAATCCATTAAATTTTTTTGTCCATAAAATATTACTTCCACCACCTAAAATTCTAATTGGAAGTCTATTAGATTTAAGAACAGTCAATAAATTTGATAATTCATCAATTTTACAATACCGATATGTTTCGGCTTTTACCCTAAATGAAGTAAGTTTATCGATGAATTTGTTTTTTTCTAATTGAATCATATGTCTAAGATATAAAGACTAATTTATCTTTGTATAATTTATTTTTTGTTTACTATACACTTGATTAAGTTTTTTAAATACAATCAGTGTTGTTACTTTTGTAACAAATATTATTATTAATTTTTAATGTCAATTTCTGCAAAATTTGATCCCAAGTCTTTTGAAGATAAATGGTATAAATATTGGTTAGATAATAACATATTTAAATCAACTCCTGATAAAAGAAAACCATATACAATAGTTATTCCTCCCCCTAATGTAACCGGAGTTCTTCATATGGGGCATATGTTAAATAACACAATTCAAGATATTCTTATTAGAAGAGCAAGAATGAAAGGTTATAATGCTTGTTGGGTTCCAGGAACTGATCATGCATCTATTGCTACAGAGGCTAAAGTGGTTGAAAAATTGAAAAACGAAGGTATAATGAAGAATTCATTGTCAAGGGATCAATTTTTAGATTATGCATGGAAATGGACTAACGAATATGGAGATGTAATATTAGATCAATTAAAAAAAATTGGATGCTCATGTGATTGGGATAGGACAAAATTTACATTGGATCCTATGATGTCAAAATCTGTGATCAATGTATTTATTGATTTATATAATAAGGGACACATTTATAAGGGTTACAGAATGGTTAATTGGGATCCAAAAGCCCAAACTACATTATCTGACGAGGAAGTAATCTTCAAAGAACAAAAAGGGAAATTATTTTATGTTTCTTATATGATTTATGGAGAAAAAAATAAATCAATTACAATTGCAACAACAAGACCAGAAACAATCCTAGGAGATACTGCAATTTGTATTAATCCTAATGATAAGAGGTACATAGATCTCCATGGAAAGAAAGTAGTTGTTCCTATAGTTGGAAGAGTTATTCCAATTATTTTAGATGAATATGTTGACCCAGATTTTGGAACAGGCTGTCTTAAAGTTACTCCCTCTCATGATCCTAATGATAAGATTCTTGGTGAAAAATTTGATTTGGAATTTATAGATGTTTTAAATTTAGACGGAACTGTTAATGAAAAAGGTCTTCATTTTGAGGGAAAAGATAGGTTCGATGTCAGAAAATTAATCATTGATGAGATTAAATCAATCGGTCAGTTTGTTAAGGTTGAAGATCATAAAAATAATATTGGAACATCTGAAAGAACAAATGCTGTTATTGAACCGAGAATCTCAGAACAATGGTTTTTAAGTATGAAGGAATTAGTGAAACCAGCAATAAATTCTGTTTTAAAGACAAATGAAATAAATCTTATACCAAAAAAGTTTAATAATACATATAAGCATTGGATGGAAAATATTACTGATTGGAATATTTCAAGACAGTTATGGTGGGGACACAGAATTCCTGTATATTATTACGGTGAAGATCAAAACGATTTTGTAGTAGCAGAGTCTTCAGAAAAAGCTTTGGAACTTGCAAAAATTAAATCTAATAACTCAAATTTGAAAATTTCAGATTTAAATCAAGATGAAGATGTATTAGATACTTGGTTCTCCTCCTGGTTATGGCCTATATCTGTTTTTGATGGAATAAATAATCCTGATAATCATGAAATCAATTATTATTATCCAACTCAAGATCTTGTTACAGGCCCAGATATATTATTTTTTTGGGTTGCAAGAATGATTATTTCTGGATATGAATTTAGAGGTAGATACCCTTTTTCAAATGTTTATTTGACAGGATTAGTAAGGGATGAAAAAGGTCAAAAAATGTCAAAGCAATTAGGGAATTCTCCCGATGCATTGAATTTAATTGATAAATATGGCGCGGATGGGGTCAGAGTGGGTCTTATGTTGAGTTCAGCTGCTGGAAATGATTTATTATTTCATGAAGACTTATGTAATCAAGGAAAAAATTTTGGAAATAAAGTTTGGAATGCATACAAGTTAATTGATAGCTGGAAAGTTGATAAAAACTTGATACAACCTATTTCCTCTCATGATGCTATAAATTGTTTCAACAATTTATATAATAAGAGAATCAAAATTATAGATAATCATTTTGAAAAGTATCGGATATCTGATGCTCTTATGTTAGTTTATAAGTTAATATGGGATGATTTTTGCTCATGGCTTTTAGAAATTTTAAAACCAAATTATGGATCTGGAATTGATAAAAAATCAATTGAAGATGTAAAAATTATTTTTGAAAAATTATTAAAATTATTACATCCATTTATGCCATTTATTTCAGAGGAACTATGGCAAAGAATTAGAAAGAGATGTGCTCCTGATACAATATGTCTTAGTAGATGGCCTGATAATATAAAGTATGATAATATCATTATTGAAAAGTATGAAAATATGAAACAAATAATTGGGGGGATCAGAAATTTCAGAAAAGAAAAAAAATTAAAACCAAAACAAAATTTAACTCTTTTTTCAATAAAGAAAAACACCACACCATATCCTGAAATTATTTGTAAACTTGCTTATTTAGATGATATTAAATTATCAAAATCAAGTCAAGTTGATGAAGCTAAAACATTTTCAGTTGGTACAAACAAATATTTTATTCCAGCCGAATTTAAAATTGACCCTCAGTTAGAAACAAAAAAAATAAATAATGAACTTATTCATTTGGAAAATTTTTTGATTTCAATTGAAAAGAAGCTTACAAATAAAAATTTTATTAATAGTGCACCATTAAAAGTAGTTAATCTTGAAAAGAAGAAGTTTAGTGACACAAGGGAAAAAATTAAAATTTTAAAATTAAAATTGAGAAATAATCTTTGAGATATTATTTTTTTAAATTTTATCTGAAATAATACTTTTAGCTCCTTTAACTACATCTCCTATATTAACCTTTATTTTAGCGCTTAAAGGAAGAAAAATATCGACTCTAGATCCAAATTTAATAAATCCAGCATCTTTACCCTGAACTACTTCATTTCCCAAATTAGAGTAGTTTATTATTCTTCTAGCAACAGCACCAGCTATTTGTCTATACATAATCTCTCCATATTTTTCGGTGTTTATAACAACTGTTGTTCTTTCGTTTTTTTTTGAGGATTTTGGATGCCAGGCTACAAGATACTTTCCAGGATGGTATTTATTATAGGTAATTCTTCCGCTCGCTGGATATCTTGTAACATGAACATTTAATGGAGACATAAAAATAGATACTTGTTTTCTTTTGTCTTTAAAATATTCATCTTCATAAACCGACTCAACTATAACTATTTTTCCATCCACTGGAGAGATAATTTTATTTTTATCTGGGATTAATTCTCTTTTTGGATTTCGAAAAAACTGTAATATCAAAATAAGAGATATAATTAGAATTATTTGAATTGATAATTTTAAAAGTTGATTAATTAGAAAAAATTCTATTGCAATAGCTAATGAAGAAGTAATTATAAAACTTATAATTATAATTTTGAAACCTTCTTTATGAAACATCTATAATTGATTTAGAACAAAATAACTCCATGGAGCTACAAATATAATACTATCCATTCTATCAAAAAATCCACCATGACCAGGAAGAAGATTTCCTGAATCTTTTGCTCCTGCTTCGCGTTTAATTTTTGATTGAACTAAATCTCCAAGAGTTGCTAAAACTGGAATCGAAAACGATAAAAAAAATAATTTCGTAAAATTAATTTCAGCTTGAAGTTTATAATAGGCTAAGGAAAATAATAGAGAAAACAACATTCCTCCAAAAAACCCTTCCCATGATTTGTTTGGTGAAATATTCTTTAATAATTTATTTTTTCCAAAGTTTTTTCCAATTATATAAGCGAAACTATTATTAATCCAGTTTATTGCATAGACCAAAAAAATTAATACTGGTTCATATTTCTCATATGAATATGGGATGGCAATAATAAAAAAACATCCAAAAATCGGGTAAGTATATAAAATTAAAGATTTCATATATGTTTCAGGATTTATATACTTAAATAACCATAATAACATTATAAAATTTGAAAATAAAGAAATAAAAAGAATTAATTTTATTACACCTTTGTCAATATTAATCAGAGTAAATGATGTGAACAATAAAATTAGTAAAAGATATTGAATGATATTTTTTTTTTCAATTAGTCTTTGAAATTCATAGATTGTCAAAGCTGACATTAAGAAAATTACAAATGAAAAAAAGATGAAATTAAGATAGGCAGATCCAATTATCAGACTTGCATAAAATATACCAGTAATTGATCTTATAACTATGTTTGACATATGATCTATTGGTTTAATATTAAATAAATATTTTTTGCACTTTGACCATGAGATAAGAAATCTGACTCTTTGTTTGAATCTTTAGGGTTTAGAGTAGTAATATTTGTAGGGAGCTTATCTGAGTATAATGTTTTCAACATGCTCATTCCATCGCTTACGTCATTTGCAAACTGTTTAGTGTTTGCCGAGATAATTATATTTAAAGGAAGATGTACTAAATTTAAATTTTTAATTTGATTACTTGAAATCAAAACACCCCCAGTATTTGCAATTAAAAATTCACAGTTTATAAAGGCTACCTTTTTTTCTTCTATCTCTGAAGTTTTACCTTCGATTAAATTTAATTCGTAAAGATATGAGATACTCTCATCAAAACATGCAATATCAGATAGATTCCAATTATTCTCAATTAAAATTTTTTTAAAAAAAGATTTACTAATATCCTCTGAATCAGCATATAAAAACTTACCTCCTTTATTTGTAAAATTACTTGCGAATCTTACTTCGATTGGTTTCTTTTTTTTCGGCATAAAGGGGCTTTGTGAATCATCCCTTTCCTTTAGGGTTTTCTTTTTACCAAAAAGATTATTCCAAAAGTTCACAATTTTAAAACAAGTTACTCTTTTTTTGTTCCGTTTGCATCAGCATCATTTAAAATTTTAAAAGGTCTTTTCCCTAGAATTTTTTCTAAATCGTCTTTAAAGATAACTTCTTTTTCTAAAAGTCTCTCCGCAAGAGCTATCAGCTTTTTCTTATTTGATTTAAGTAATCTACATGCCCTGTTGTACTGTTTTTCAATAATTTTGGAAATTTCATCGTCAATTTTTTGAGCTGTATCCTCTGAATATGGTTTTGTAAAACTATAGTCACCCTGACCTGATGAATCATAATATGTTATATTTCCAATATTTTCATTTAAACCGTAAACAGAAACCATAGCTCTAGCCTGTCTAGTGACCTTTTCTAAATCACTTAAAGCTCCGGTTGATATTTTATTAAACATTACTTTTTCTGCTGCTCTACCACCTAGGGTCGCACACATTTCATCTAACATTTGTTCTGTTCTGACGATCATCCTTTCTTCAGGAAGATACCATGCTGCACCCAAAGATTGCCCCCTTGGAACTATAGTTACTTTAACTAAAGGTGAGGCAAATTTTAAGAACCAACTGACTGCAGCATGTCCAGCTTCATGGTAGGCAATAGTTTTTTTCTCTTCTTTTGATATAATTTTATTTTTTTTCTCCAATCCTCCAACAATTCTATCAACTGCATCAAGAAAATCTTGCCTTCCAACAGATTTTTTATTTTTCCTTGCAGCTATCAATGCTGCTTCATTGCATACATTTGCAATATCTGCCCCAGAAAATCCAGGTGTTTGTTTTGCTAGAAACTCAAAGTCGAGACTCTTTATAGTTTTTAAGGGTTTTAGATGAACTTTAAAAATTTCAAGACGCTCATTAAGATCAGGTAAGTCTACATATATCTGACGATCAAACCTACCTGCACGCATCAATGCTTTATCAAGAACATCGGCTCTATTCGTAGCGGCTAATACGATGACGTTTGAATTAGTTCCAAACCCATCCATTTCTGTCAATAGCTGGTTTAAGGTGTTTTCTCTCTCATCATTCGAACCTGTGAAATTACTTTTACCTCTGGCTCTTCCAATGGCATCAATCTCATCAATAAAAATTATGGCAGGTGATTTATCTTTTGCTTGTTTAAATAAGTCCCTAACTCTTGAAGCTCCCACCCCAACAAACATCTCTACAAAATCAGATCCAGATAGAGAAAAAAATGGAACTTTTGCTTCGCCAGCAACAGCCTTAGCTAAAAGTGTTTTTCCTGTACCTGGCATGCCTACTAATAGTGCCCCTTTGGGAATTTTTCCCCCAAGAGCTGTGTATTTGGTTGGGTTTTTCAAAAAGTCAACTATTTCCTGTACTTCTTCCTTTGCACCTTCAAGTCCAGCAACATCTTTAAACGTGATTTTTACATCGGTATTTTGATCAAATAATTTAGCTTTTGATTTACCTATATTGAATATTTGACTTCCGGCTCCTGCTGCACCTCCTCCTGACATTCTTCTCATTAGAAATATCCAGACACCAACTATAAGAAGGATTGGGAGAAACCCGATCAAAACATCTAGCCATCGATTTTCAACAGTATTAAATTCATATCTAAAATCCATCCCGTTTTCTTCTGCTTTTTCTAATTTACGTTGAAAAAGTTCTAAATTTCCAATTTCAAATTGATAGTGGGGACCTTTTACATTCTCTTGACCAAAGAAGTTGGTTCCTTTAATTCTTTGATGTTCAGGTTTTGTAAGAGATTCTTTTTTCAATGATACTTGGGCTAGATTTTGATTTATTACAATTATTTCCCTTACATCTCCCGCATTTAAATATCTTTCAAATTCACTAATGTTTGTTTTTACAGAATTATAGTTTGAATCACCACCAAAAAAACTCATCCCCAGGAGAATTGATATCACAAACGCATATATCCAATAAATATTAAACTTAGGTGCCGGGTTATCTTTATTTTTACCTTTTTTCATGTTAATTTTTTGAACTAATTTTATTTATTAATGCATCCCCCCATAATTCTTCTAATTTGTAGTAACTGCGAACATTTTTTTGAAAAACATGAACCACTATGTCCACATAATCAATTAAAACCCATTCAGCATTTTCTTCTCCTTCAGTGTTGTAAGGTTTTTCTTTTAATTCCTTACTGATTTTTTTTTGTATGGAGCCTACAATTGAGTTAACATGTGTGTTAGATGTACCATTACATATTACAAAATAACTACAAAAGTTATTTTCTACATTCCTTAAGTCTATTGTACAAACCTCATCACCCTTAACTTCTTGAATGCTATTAATTATATTATTTAAAAGAATTTTAGAATCATGAATATCTTTGACCATTAATTTATATTTTTAACAACAAATTTATGTCTTTTATTTTTAGAGATTACTTATGTTTCAATTAAACTTACACAAACTTAATGCCACTCAATCCACTAATAAAGAATTAAAGAATCGCTTAAAGGAAAATAGAATTAATTCTGGCGATGTTTTATGGTCACTTAATCAAACTGATGGAAGAGGTCAACAAAATTCAGTTTGGTACGCCAAGGTTAATAAACATTTAGCTTACAGCGCTTTTTTATGTTTTGAAAATTTAAAACATGAATGGATATATTCTATAAATTCTGCTACTGCTCTTGCAATAGCTGACACATTAATATATTTTAAAGTTCCCAACATTAGTATTAAATGGCCTAACGACATATTGTCAGGCCAAAAAAAAATTTGTGGGATATTAATTGAAAACCAATTAAATAAAAAAAAGATTAAATCCATCATTGGAATAGGAGTTAATTTATATCAAGAATTTTTTAATGATAAACTTCCTAATGCTACAAGTGTACTAATCGAAACAAAAAAAAGTGTTGATTTAAAAAATTTTTTAAATAAAATTTCAATTAATTTAGAAAAATATTTAAGTTTTTGCTCAAACCCATACGTTTATGACCTTAATTCTAACTTTCATCAAAAATTATTTTTTTGGAAAAAAAAAATAAAATTTAAAATAGATAACGAGGTGATTACCGCAAAAATAAATAAGGTTCTTTTAAATGGATTGATTGAATTAAAGCTAAATAATGGAAAAATTAGACAATTTTATCCCAAGCAGATTAAGATGATTTATTAGTTCATCCATTTCTCATGCGACTTCCTCCATTTTTTTAAATCATTTAAAAAAATGGAATTTATTGTTTTTTGATTTATCGCTTCCTTCAAAAGAAATTCATAATCACTTAGTATGTTCAAATTAACATTTAAATTTTTAAATTCTATTTTTGCCTTTTCAAATCCATAACTAAAAATAGCAACCATACCCAACACATCTTTTTTTTCAATTCTTAATGCCTTAACGGCATTTAAGCTACTTTTTCCTGTTGAAATTAAATCTTCAACAACAACAATTTTACTATTTCTATTTAACTTACCTTCAACTTGATTTTTTCTTCCATGTTTTTTAGGTTCTGGACGAACATATACAAAAGGACAATTTAAATTTTCTGCGACAAGAGTTGCAATTGCTATAGCGCCTGTTGCAACTCCTGCAATTGTTATATTATTTCCATATAATTTTTTTATACACATAGCTAATGAATTACTAATATAATACCTAATTTTTGGATAGGACAATATGATTCTATTATCACAATAGATTGGAGACTTCAATCCACTAGCCCATAAAAACGGATTTTTTGGATTTAATTTAATTGCATTAATTTGCAATAAGTATTTAGCAGTTTGTTCTGCTACTTTTTTATCCAAAATCATACACAAATGTATAAAGTTTTTTTCAAAAGAAAACCTTTAATCTTAACTACAAGCAAGAAAATTATTAGAGATAGTGAAAAATTGATAGACTCTAAATCATCTAATTACAATATATTAATTAGTGCATTAAAATCGAAAAAAAATAAATCTGTATTATATTTTAATTCGGATCCATCTCTACTTTTAAAACATTTTGAAAAATGTTTCTCAATTGTCGAGGCAGCAGGTGGAATGGTTGTTAACGAGAATAACGAATATTTAATGATTTTTAGGAATGATAAATGGGATCTTCCAAAAGGGCATTTAAAAAAAAATGAGTTAAATTTAGAGGGTGCCTCAAGAGAATTAACTGAGGAAACTGGTGTAAAAAACCTTAGTCCCATTTTAATTCTTCCTTCAACATATCATTTTATCAAAAAAAACAAAATATACAAATTAAAAAAAACAAGATGGTTCTTGTTTCATTCATCATTTAAAGGAGAACTAATTCCACAATCATCTGAGGGTATAGTTAAAGCAGAGTGGAAAACAAAAAAAGAAATCAAAAACTGTATGACTAAAATGTATCCTAATATTAAAGAACTATTTGATATTCATTTTAATCAAAGTCTTACAGATATAGGAACTAGAGACGTGTAATCCCCCTTATTGATTATAATTTCTCTTACAATACTGCTACTTATAAACGAAGTTTTAGCTGAGGTTAACAAAAAAACAGTTTCAATACCTGAAAGTTTTCTGTTTGTATGCGCAATAGCTTTTTCAAATTCAAAATCAGCAGGATTTCTTAAACCTCGAAGAATATAATTTGCATTTATTGATTTACAGAAGTCAACAGTTAGACCTTCAAATTCGGAAACTATTATCTTATTATTTTTTTTAAATAAATTTTTAATAAATTTTATTCTTTTTTCAGAGGAAAACATGTATTTTTTTTCACTGTTAATTCCAACTCCTATTACAATTTCATCAAAAAGATTTAAGCTCCTGATAATAATATCTTCATGACCATTTGTTATTGGATCAAATGAACCGGGAAACAGAGCTCTTCTCATTTTATAATTAAACAATAAATGTATTAATTTTTATTAAAAGCTTCATTTAAAAGTATCTCAAAAAAATTATTTAATTTTATGCCTGCAGCCTCACATTGCTTTGGGATTATGCTTTGCTCTGTTAATCCCGGTACAGAATTAATTTCTAATAAATGAGGACTGTTATTCACAAAAATAAATTCACTTCTACAAATACCTTTTAAATTTAATTTCTTATAAAGATCAATTGATACTTTCATTAATGACTCTGTCCACTCTAAAGGAATTTTTGCTGGAGTTATCTCTTTTGATTTACCAAGATATTTTGCTTCATAATCAAAAAATTCATTTTCAGAAATTATTTCAGTAATAGGTAAACATTTAATAACGTTATTATGTCTATAAACACCGACTGAAACTTCTCTTCCATTTAGTTCGGATTCAATTATTACTTGACTATCTTCATTAAATGCATTTTTGATTGAAGATCTTAATTTTTTTTTACTTGTAACTCTATATACGCCAAAACTACTACCTGCTTTATTTGCTTTTACAAAACAAGGTAAATTAACTGTTTCAATAATTTTATCCACAATGATTTGATCATTGAAATTTAGAAAAATTGATTTTGCTGTAGCAACATTGTAATTTTTAACTTCAATCAAACAATCTTTTTTACTGTAAGTTAAATTTGCCGCATTGAAATCACAGCTGGTATGAAAAATATTTTTTGATTCAAGTAAAACTGCTAATTCTCCATTTTCTCCCGGTGGTCCATGCACTGCGTTAAATATTACATCGAATTTATATTTCTTTTTATTGTGGAAAAAAGAAAAATCATTTAAAGAAAATTTCAGCTTTTCAATATCGGATGGTTTAACATACCATTCATTATTATCGATTACTAACATAAATACTTTCCATCCTGAATTTTTTAATGTATTAAACACATTAAGACCACTTTTCATGGAGATTTCTTTTTCTGAGCTGTATCCTCCACAAGCAACCCCAATAATTGAATTATTTTTATCTAACATTTTGTCAAAGGTATGAGAATTAATAGCAATCCAAAAGTGTTATATTTGATTTAAAAAATTTTGATGAAGTTTTTAAAACTTTTTTTTTCGAGATATTTTATAATAGAAATAAGTAAAATATTTATTTTTTTGGTTGTTATAATATCTTTGTCTCTTAAAATTCTTGATATAATTACTCATAAGAACAATTATTACAAGATTCCAGATATTAAATCATTAACTCTTGATGAAGGAATAATTAAATTAAATGAAAGTAATTTGAGATTCGAAGTTATTGATTCTACAAGGTTTAATCCAAAATTAGAGCCATATGCAATAATCGATTTATTTCCTCCAATTGGGAGTGAAGTAAAAAAAAATCGAAAAATTTATTTGACAATAAATCCGTCAGGGTACAGAAAGATAAGCGTCCCTAATATTATTCAAATTACCCGTCGTAATGCAGAGTCAATACTTAAAGCTGTAGGTTTTGAGGTAGGAAAAATATCATACCTAGACAATATAGGTAAAGATATGGTTTTAGAAATAAGATTTAATAATAAAAAAATTGCCCCAGGGTCAGTTTTACCAAAAAAAACAAGCCTTGATTTAATATTAGGAAATGGAAAATTCTAATGAAAAAATTCATTCTTTAATTGACGAAAGCTTACATGAGCATCACAATTTTACAGCTGATGATGGTCAACAACCTCTTAGAGTTGATAAATTTTTAATGAACCGTATTGAAAATTCAACAAGAAGTAAAATTCAACAAGCTGCTAAGTCTGGGAGTATTTTTGTAAATGGTAATGTTGTTAAGTCAAATTATAAAATTAAACCAAATGATAATATCCAGATACTGCTTGATTATCCGAGATATGAAAATATTTTGTTGCCTGAAAAAATTAATTTAAAAATAGAATACGAGGATGATTCTATTTTAATAGTTAATAAGCCTCCTAAAATGGTCGTACATCCTGGGCATGGAAATTATTCTGGCACTCTCATAAATGGATTGATTTATAAATTTAATAAACTTCCAAATAATAACGAACATAGACCTGGACTAGTACATAGAATAGATAAAGATACCTCTGGATTATTGGTAGTCGCTAAGTCAGAGGAGTCAATGGCATTTTTGACTAAACAGTTTTATGAAAAAAGTATTCTTCGAGAATATCATGCACTTGTTTGGGGAAATGTTGAAAAAGATAAAGGTAGAGTTGAGGTTAATATTGGTAGAAACCCTAAAAACAGGTTACAAATGACTACTTTTACAGAAAATGATAAGGGTAAATCAGCTATTACAAATTATGAAGTTATCAAGCGATATGGCTACGTTACTCATATAAAATGTGCTTTGGAGACTGGAAGAACACATCAAATAAGAACTCATATGAAACACATAGGTCATATAATTTTTAATGATGAAAGATACGGTGGGTCTAAAATTTTAAAAGGAACTAATTTCAGCAAGTATAGACAATTTGTTGAAAATTGCTTCAAACTAATCCCTAGGCAGGCTCTTCATGCAAAAACAATTGGATTTATTCATCCAAAAACAAAAAAATTTATTTCTTTTAATTCCGATTTACCTAAAGATTTCAAAGAAGTCCTAAATAAATGGGAGATTTATTCAAAAAGTGCTAACAGATAATTAATTATGTAAGTTTTTGATTTTAGTTTTTGATTTAAATCAATTAATTTTGAAATAAATAAGTTTTCAAATGAAGATATTCATTTCACCAGCGAAGTCATTAGATTTAGAATCTGATCTACCAAATGTAAAGTCTACTCAACCTGAATTTATTAGGGAAGCATCAAGGATTAATAAAGTTTTAAAAGAAAAATCAAAACTAGGTTTAGGAAAACTAATGAACTTATCTGAAAAGCTAATTAATCTTAACTGGGAACGTAATCAAAGTTTTGAAATTCCTTTTACAAAAAATAATTCAAGACCTGCGATTTATACCTTCAATGGTGATGTTTATTCTGGTATAAATATTTCTACATTGAAAAATGAATCGTTAAGATCAATACAAGAAAAATTAAGAATAGTTTCTGGTTTATATGGATTACTTAAACCATTTGACCTCATTCAGCCCTACAGACTCGAAATGAGTACCCCTTTAAAATTTGAAAAATATAATAATCTTTATGATTTTTGGAAAAATAAAATTACCAATTCAATTCTCAAGGAAACTAATGATGAAGAAATTATAGTAAATTTAGCTAGCAACGAGTATTCATCAGCAATTGATTTTGATAAACTAAAAAATAAAGTCATATCACCTGTTTTCAAAGACTTTAAAAATGGAAAGTTAAAAATAATATCATTTTATGCAAAGAAAGCAAGGGGACTAATGGCAAGGTATTTAATTGAAAATGAAGCAAAACATTTAAACGATTTAATAGGGTTTTCAGATGCTGGTTATTCTTATTCTGAGTCTGAGACTCAAAAATTGAGCTCACCGGTTTTTATTCGTTAACTTATTTAACTTTTAAATAGGGATTAATCCCAAGAATATAGTTTTTTTTGTAAAATTCTATAAAATTTGAATCAAAATTAGTTGCCCCAAAAATACCATTCGATTTAATAATCTTTTCAATATTTATCTCTAAAAAAGAATTTAAAATCTCAATTGAAATTGGTGCATAGGAATAATGCCATGGTTCATAATTAAATCCATTCCTTTTTTTATTTTTTGTGTAAACAACATAGAATCCGAACTTTTGAGCATTTTTTTCAAGCCATTTTCTTAGTCTTACATAAGGACCTTGTCCATAAAATTTTTGGGTAACTAAAACATCACCGTCAACAATTTGGGAGCCGTCAACAATGTCAATATCAGTCCCCCAATGATGTCTTGAGGTTCCTGGTATTGTTGAATATTCCATAATTTTTTTGATATTTTCATCAATTTGAAGACCAATTGAATCGTTTTTTAAGAATTTTCTATTCCATATATTTTTTTGATGATCAAATGATCTGTAACTGGAAACAATTTTTATTTCAATTCCCTCTGATAAAGCGGCAATTCTCATCGAGTCAAATGAATCAGCGACTTTTGGAATTAAATTATATTTTAATTTGTTATTAAAGAAATAGTTTGATTGGCCCGTAAGATGAAGAACAGAAAACCTCTTATCAATTTGTCCAAAAGAAAAAAGTGAAAAAAGTGAAAAGAAAAAAATTAATCTAAAACCTTTGGTGTTCATAATCAAAATATAAATATATATGATTCTGTGTAATTTGATTAGATTAAATTTAATAATAAACAAATTTATATATTTGTTAAAGTGCGGGAGTAGCTCAGTTGGCAGAGCGTCAGCCTTCCAAGCTGAATGTCGCCGGTTCGAACCCGGTCTCCCGCTCTAAGTACTTAATCAAATTAATTTAACAGTCAAATGAGACTTAAATTTTTTTATTTTTTTTTACTTGCAAGCTTTATTTTAAATTCTCAGCAAAGAAAACTTATTAAAGGAAAGCTTTTGTACAGAAATAATAATGTTATCGCTGCTAACGTTATCAACAATACTGAACAATATAACACCATAACAGATTCTGAGGGTGAGTTTGAAGTTAATGTAAAAAAAGGAGATGAAATAATTTTTTCATCTGTAGAGTTTAAGATTAAAAGCATAGTAATTACAGATGAAATATTAAAAAAAAATAGACTAGTGGTAAATATAACCGAGAGGGTAAATATTCTTGATGAAATTGTTATTTCTCCTGAAAATACTGAGAAATTCCTTGATTTAAAGGAAGAAGAATTCAAAGGTTTTGATTATGTTCAAGATAAATCTTCAAGATTAGATAATGTTATCATGAGAGAAGGAAGGCTAAACAATGGGATTGATGTGGTAAATGCATTTAAATTAATTTCCAAAATCATTTCAAATTCGTCACAAAAAACAAATTCAACATTGATTCCAAGTAAGATTTTACCATATGTTTTTGAGGATGAATTTTTTATTGACGATCTTGGTCTAAGACGAGATGAAATATTCGGCTTCATGGAGTATTTAGATAATAAACTTACATCAAAAGAATTATTGAAAAAATCAAAGGAGTTTTTATTAATTGATTATTTATACAACGCAGTTGAGGATTTTAAAAGAATATAAATGCATAGATTCTTTTTAGTATTTTTTTCACTTACTTTTATTACGTTAAATGCACAAATTAATATATCCTCTATTTTTAAAGGAAATGTTACTGTTAACGATACTTTATCTGTTTCTTCGATTCATGTGATAAATAAATCTAGAGGAAGTGCAACTATAACTAACGAAAAGGGATATTTTGAAATATTTAGTTCACCTAATGATACTATTATTTTTTCATCGGTACAATACAAATTAAAAATTCTAGTTGTAAGTCCAGAAATGCTTGAAAGTAAAAAGTTAATAATTCCTTTAGAGGTTTTTGTTAATGAGTTGAATGAGATTGTTGTTAAACCACATAATTTAACTGGAGATTTATTCAAAGATATTTTAAATTCTACCACTAAACCTATAAATTTTTATAATCTTGGTATTCCAGGTTTCATTGGAGATAGAAAAGAAAAAATAATTTCTCCAGCAGCGATTATAGCTACCTCAATATTATCAGGAAATATCCCCATTGATCCAATTTACAAACATATTTCTGGATATTATAAAAGATTAAAGAAAAAACGAAATCTTGAAATAGATTTTGATTTTATCTCAAATTTGATAAAGTTTTATGGTATTGATTATTTTAAAATTTCTTTCGGTGTAAAAGAAGATGAGATTTATGACTTTGTTTCAGGCACATATGCTAATTATCCAATCAAAGATAGTTTTCATAATAATGAACACAATAAAGTAATTATTTATTTTGAGGAAAATTATAAAAGAATTTCAGAATCAAAAAACTTTTAAACTGTTATTAATAAATATGGTTTTATATATTTGAATAAAATTTTATGATGTATTTTTTCATAAGTGGGGCCGAAATTGCCTTGATATTTTTTATTGTACTTCTTGTTTTTGGTGCTGATAAAATCCCATCTATTGCCAGAACAATGGCTAAAAGTATTACTCAAATTAAACAAGCAACAAATGAGATAAAGTCAGAAATTCAAAAATCAACCGATCTAAATGAATCATCTGATTCCATAACTAAAGAGTTGAAAAAAGAATATAAAAATGCCAAGAAAGACTTTGATGAATTGAAGGATTCATTAAAACGAAAAATTTAAGTTTTCCTACTTAAACTAAGACCATCTCTAATTGGTAATATAATTGTTTCAAAACATTTGTTTTTTTGTAGTAGAGAATTGAACTTTTTTATGATATTGGTGTCTGTATCATTTTCATCGGTTTTATTCAAAACCTTACCACTCCATAATACATTATCTGAAATCAATAACCCTCCTTTTTTGAGCTTGGGATATATTAATTTTAAATAATTGATATAATTAGCTTTATCAGCATCAAGAAATACTATATCAAAGGGCCCTTTCAATTTTTTGATAACCGAAATAGCATTTCCAATATATTGTTTGATTTGATTTTTTTTTCCACTTTGATTAAAAAACTTATTCTGAAAATCAATTAATTCCTCATTGAGTTCAATAGTATGAATAGTTCCATTTGAGTCTAATCCTTCAGACAAACATAGAGTTCCATAACCCGTATATGTTCCAATTTCAAGTATTTCATTAGGTTTAACGAGCTTAGATATTAAACTTAGAAATCTTCCTTGAAGTTCTCCAGTTAGCATTCTTGGGTGTAAAATTTTTTGATTTGTTTCCTTCCTCAAATTTTTCAACAAATCAGACTCTTTGCTGCTATTTTTTAAAGAGTATTCTAGGATTGACTGATTAATAAAGTCCATTTTATCAATTTTAATTTGGTCTTGCATAAGAAACTCGTTCAATAAGTTTAGGTAATGCATAGCCATCTAAACCATTAATAGTTACAATTTTACCTTTATCAAGTTGTAACATACCATCATCCAATAAAAGTTTGTTTTTTATATATAATAATTTTATTTCCCCCACAATTAAAATTGTTCCATTTTCTTTTATTACGTATTCATTTAGAAACTCACAACCAACTTGAATTGGAGATTTTTTTACAAATGGTGCCTTAAAGCTATCTTTAAATTCATAATCTAAATTTGTTTTATCAAATTCAGATATTTTTTTTGGATACTTAGCACTTGTTTGATGTGCAGATTTAATTTGTGACTTAGTTATTTGATTTAATGTAAAATATTTGTGATTTAAAATGTTTTCGTAAGTATTTCTTGGAACTGTTGTTGGTCTTGTAACAAAACCAATTAGAGGGGGTTTGCTGCCAAGGTGAGTAACAGAGCTAAAAACGGCTACATTGTTAATTTTTTCATTAGTCTTTGTAGCAATTAAATTAGCTGACTTATATCCAGTTAAACTATTTATTAGATTTAGGCGAAAAATTTTTGACATTTTCATAATGTCCTGGTGAGTAAAATTCAACATTTTTTTAATTAAGATTTAATTACAGTAAATATCTCCGATTTGGTATTCTTGATATGTTTTAAAATCAACTTCTCCAGATCCACTCTGATCAGGAACATAGTTAACCTCAGTGAAAGAATTTGGAAATTCATCTGAAGTATCCCTATCAAAGAAAAAATAATATTTATTATTTAAAATCTTTTTGTCAATAATTAATATTGAAAAGCAGCCTTCATCTTCTTTACAACTTAACGTAATAAAACAAAAAAAAATAATATATATATATTTCATTTTTATAGAATCAACTTTAAAACATAAATGTACTTAAAAATACTATTGACAAATTTACATTATTGGATGTTTTATTAGTACATCCTTTTTGTTTAAATTGAAGAAAAAAATATATGTCAGAAATTGGAGTTATAATTACTTTTGTAGTTGTTCTTTTTGGTGGTGTAATAGCTTATTCTTTTTTTAGTACATCTCTTGGTTTCGAGGAGGATGAAAATAAAAACTATATTCCTGATCGCCTTGAGAGAATATTTGGAAAAAATATTGAAAAAAAGGACAAAAAAAAATCCAAAAATGATTGATATTTATCATAATTAGCAATAAAAATGATAAGTTTTTGGGAAAAAAAATCTTTTATAAATTACGATTTAATAGTAATTGGAGGAGGATTAACTGGAATGTTTTGTGCGTTATCTTACATCAAAAAAAAACCAAAATCGAAAGTTTTAATTCTAGAAAGAGGAATTTTTCCAAATGGGGCGAGTACTAAAAATGCTGGTTTTGCTACTTTTGGTTCTCTTTCCGAGATAATTTCTGATAATAAAAAATTATCAGATGATTCGATTTTTAATTTAGTTGAAAATAGGGTATTAGGATTAGAGTTATTAAAAAAAACCGTTCCAGCGGCTTCTTTGAATATTACAAATTATGGTGGTTATGAGTTGGTTTTGAGGAATAATTATGATCCAGCTGAACATATCGAAAAGTACAATAAACTTCTTTTTTCAATTTTTAATGATAATATTTTTTCAATAGCAAAAGAGAAAATAAAATCCTTTGGTTTTTCTAATAGTAAATTGATTAATCTAATATTTAATCCTTATGAGTCTCAAATTGACCCTGGTGAGACAATTTATGCACTACAAAGAATTTTATTGTCGAAAGGTGTAAATATCATTAACGGAGCAAATGTTCAAGAATTTAACTCTTTGGGTAATTTATTTGAAATTATTACAAAAAGTAATGAACAAACAATCAATTTTAAATCAAGATTTATGGCTATATGCTCTAATGCTTTTGCTAATAAATGGTTTCCAAATATTGATATGATACCTGGAAGAGGAATGATAATTACTACAAAACCCATAAGAAACCTCAAGTTTAAGGGTTCATTTCATTATAATGAAGGTTTTAATTATTTTAGAAATTTTGAGAACAGAGTGATTATTGGAGGAGGTCGGAATCTTGATTTTAAATCTGAAAACACTCATAAATTTGGAATTAATAATTTTATAAAGGAGTCACTCCTTAAAGATCTACAAAACATTGTTTTAAACAATGATGAGTTTGAAGTTGATATGGAATGGTCAGGAATAATGGCCTTTGGATCATCAAAAAAACCAATTATAAAAAAAGTAAGTGATAGGTCTGTACTAGCAGTAAGACTCGGAGGAATTGGGGTTTCAGTTTCAAGTATAGTTGGAAAAGAAGCTTCTGAATTATTATTATAAAAAATGACGGAATACAGTTAAAGTATATTATTTTCTTATAAGTGTTTTATTATTTTTTCTAAAGTTAGTGACCTAGACCCCTTAATTAAAATATTACTTTCTTTAATCTTATTTGATTTAATATATTTTATCAATTCATTAGTTGAATTAAATTTCATAAAGAAATTAGGTGTCTTATTTATCTTAAAAAAGGTTTTTCCTACAGTAATAACCCTATCAAAAGAAAGTGTTTTAATTAACTCTACTATATTTGAATGAGCCGATTTTGAGTATAAACCTAATTCAAGCATATCTCCAATTATTAACAAATTATCAGTTTTAAATTTTTTATAAAAATTCTTAATTGCTGATTCCATACTTGACGGATTTGCATTATAAGCATCTAATATTATTTTTTTGTCTTTAAGTTGTATTTTTTGAGATCTATTTTCAAAAGATTTATAAGACTTAATTGCTTTTTGAATTTTTTTAATTGGAACATTAAAATAATATCCAATAATTATTGCCGCTGAAATATTTGGTAAGTTATACTCACCGTGTAGATTACTTAAAAATTTATAACCCTTAAAATTAAGCTCTAAATTATTTTTATTAAATAAATTATATTTTATGTTGAAATATGCTTTTTCTTCTTGACCAAATGATATATATTTTTTTTTAGCAAGCTTAATAATTTGATTTTTGTTATCATGATTTACAAAAATTTCACCTTTTGACAAATCCAAAAAATCGTATAGCTCAGATTTTCCCTTTATAACTCCATCTTTTCCTCCAAAACCCTCTAGATGTGCTAAGCCAAAATTAGTAATATAACCATGACTTGGTTTTGCTATTTGACATAAATGTTCTATTTCTTTTAAATGATTTGCTCCCATTTCAATTATTAAAAATTCCGATGATAGAGGTGAGTTAAGAATTGTTAATGGAACTCCAATATGGTTGTTAAGATTTCCATAAGTAGCATGTGTATCGTATTTTTGACTTAAAACTATTTTTAGTAGTTCTTTTGTTGTGGTTTTTCCATTACTACCCGTTATTGCAAAAACTGGACATTTAAATTTTTCCCTGTAAAAAGATGCTAATTTTTGTAATGTTGTGAGAGTGTCCTTTACATAAATTATTTTTTTTGATTTTTCAGCTACTTCTTTATTATCAACAACTGCGGCAATAGCTCCCTTATTTATTGATTCAATGGCATAATCATTACCATCGAATTTTTCTCCAGTTAAAGCGAAAAATAACCCGTTTTTTAATGTATTTCGCGAATCAGTGTATACTCCAGAGGATTTTTGGAATATACTATATATTTTTTTTATGTTATTCATAAAAAAAGACACCTGTAAGATGCCTAACAATATTTAGCGTCCTCTTTTATGACGAGCTGATTTTTTCTTCTTGCTTTTGGATCCTAATCTTGACATAGCACATCTAAAACCTATGTAATCTGTGGCTACGTATTGTGGAAGATACCTTCTTTGAGCAGGATCAAGCCAATAGGCTCTGTCTTTCCAGGAACCACCTTTATATATTCTTACGGAATCAGTAATCAAGGATGTTCTTTTTGAGGATTCGTCAATATTTCTCTCTAAATTGCCATTTTCATCAACTGTTACAGATGCATAATTTGGCGAGTCATACATTATTGTACTTTCAGCTCTTCCATTCCCTTCTCCATCCTCTGGTTTACCATCAATAAATGACCTAGAGGATTCTATATCTCCGTCTCTAAAATTTATGTTATCACTTTCTGAAAAATTACCTCTAAGAAAAGTTTCCTCTTCATCAATTGCTACCTGGTCGAGTTCACCAGGCATTCTTTTTAGAATAACCCTTCCGTTAGGGAGGGTATCATAGATAAGTTCATCAGGAGATATAACCCTGGCTTTTCCATCCTCTCCTATAACATTTTTAAGATAAACATTACCTCTGAAATAGTTGAAATCGTTGTACTCATCGTCTATTATTGGTCGATATACATCTAGCACCCATTCGGCAACATTTCCACCCATATCATATATACCAAAGTCGTTTGGGGGATATGATTTTACTTGAATTGTAATATCTGCTCCATCATCTGACCAACCAGCAATTCCACCATAATCACCTTTACCAAATTTAAAATTCGCTAATTGATCTCCTTCCATTTTTCTGTCATTAGATCGAGTGTACTCTCCTGACCATGGGTATTTTTTCTTTCCTCTGTAGTTGTTGTATTCTCGGTCTCCAACAAGAGCTAAAGCAGCATATTCCCACTCAGTTTCTGTTGGAAGTCTATATGAGGGGAGTAAAAGACCTTTTTCGACGCCAGCATAAACATTTACAGTAGAAGTATCTTTTTTTGTTGTTCCTCTTTTACCAGAATTGATTATTGGAGTTTCTCCTCCATCCAAACTATCAATTTTAGATCCATAACTAGTCTCTGGTCTTGTCAAGTAAGCTTGAGTATTAAATGTACTATTTGCATCTACCGCAGTGTATCTAACATCTTTTTTCACATAGGCTTCTCTTTCTAAAAGAAATTCATTTACTCGATCGGTTCTCCATTCAGCATATTGTACCGCCTGAACCCAACTAACTCCTACGACTGGATATTCTGCATACGCTGGATGTCTCAGATAATTTGAAGTTAGTTCCTCTACATATCCAAGTGAATTTCTCCATACGAGAGTATCCGGTAAGGCACTTTTGTAAATTGCTCTATATCTTGGCTCGCTTTGAGGGAAAACTGTTTCTAGCCAGTCAAGGTATTCCATGTACATAATATTTGTAACTTCTGTTTCGTCAATGTAGAAAGACATTACATGTTGTTGAGACGGGGCATTATTGAAATCGTGAATCACATCATCTTGAACTTGACCTTTAGTAAAAGTTCCACCTTCAATAAATACTAAACCTGGACCAGTTTCTTGTTCTTCAAAATCAGTGTTGTATTGAAAACCACCTTTTTTAGAATTAATTCCCCACCCAGTCCCCCTAGACATATTATTTTTTCCACAACCATTAATTAATATTAAGACTGTTAAAAGTATTGGAGTATATAAGTTGCTTATTTTCATATTATCTCTTGTGAGTATTATAAAAACTTTTACAAATATAATAATTTTAATTACGATCTTTTAAATTTATTTATTTACAATTTCCTATATCAAATAACGCCAAATAAAATATTTTATTATTATAGTTTTTGATTTGCAGTTATAATTATGGTCATTTGCATAACATTTTGGGTAAAAAATCGTTATAAAAGTAATCATGAATACTATAAAATTTAATTATTTCTATTTAATCACTTTAATTTCATTTGTAACATCATCAGTTTTTTCTCAAGACAGGGTAATTACCACAGGGGTTCCCTTTTTACTGATTACTCCAGATGCTAGAGCTGCTGGAATGGGTGATATCGGTGTCGCATCGAGTGCAGATGAATTTTCTCAGCAATGGAATCCTGCAAAATATCCATTTATTCAAAATAACGAGGGTTTTGCAATAAGTTACACCCCATATCTAAGTAAATTAGTTAATGATATTTTTTTAGGAAATATAACTTATTACAAAAAATTAAATGAAAGGAGCGCATGGGCATCTAGTTTTAAATATTTTAGTTTGGGTGATATTCAATTTAATGAAATTATTGGTGGCACAATAGTTGATCAAGGAATAGAAAAGCCAAACGAATTGACGCTTGATATTTCCTACTCTTTAAAATTAAGCGAGTCATTTTCCATGTCAGTAGTTGCGAGATATATTAGATCTGATTTAAAACTTTCCACTGATTTAGATTCAAGTTCTGCAAACTCTTTAGGAATAGATATCTCGGCATTTATAAAGAGTAAGTCATTTGAGTTTAAGGGAATGAAATCTGTTTTAAGATCAGGAATTAATATTTCAAATATTGGTCCAAGACTAAAGTATGATGTAGGAGGAAGACAAAATTTTATTCCGACAAACCTTAAAATTGGATCAGGTATTCAAATGAATATTGATGAAGACAATGATATTACTTTTAACCTTGAATTAAATAAATTATTGGTTCCAACACCAGTTGCCTTTTTTGATCAAAACAATCAGTTTTTAGGATATAAACAACCGGATATTAGTTTTTTGAAGGGAATAATTGAATCTTTTAATGATGCTCCAGGAGGATTAAAGGAAGAGCTTCAAGAAATAGCCTGGTCTTTAGGTTTTGAATACGTTTTTAAAAATAACTTCTCTTTAAGAACTGGTTATTTTAATGAAAATAAGTTTAAAGGAGCAAGGAGATATATTACATTTGGGACAGGCTTTTTAATTAATCAGATGAATTTCAATGTTTCCTACTTATTTTCTACATCAAATGTTAGAAGTCCTCTCGAAAATACATTAAGATTTTCATTGGCCTTTAATATTGGAGAAACAATATAAATTAATAAGAATTCAGTATTTTTGTCATCTAAATGTTTTAATAACCCTCATTAAAATTTTATGAAAAAAATTACTAAGGAGACATATTTAGATTGGTACGAAAAAATGTTTTTTTGGAGAAAATTTGAAGATAAGCTTGCCTCGGTTTATATTCAACAAAAAGTAAGAGGTTTTTTGCACTTATATAATGGTCAAGAAGCCGTTTTAGCTGGAGCACTTCATGCTATGGAGTTAGGAAAAGATAGAATGATAACTGCTTACAGAAATCATGTACAACCTATTGGAATGGGTGAGGACCCAAAAAAAGTTATGGCTGAATTGTTTGGTAAAGTTACAGGAACTTCATCTGGACTTGGCGGTTCAATGCATATTTTTTCAAAAAAGTATAAATTCCACGGAGGACACGGTATTGTTGGCGGTCAAATACCACTAGGTGCTGGAATGGCCTTTGGGGATAAATATTTTAACAGAGATAATGTTACTCTATGTTTTCTAGGAGATGGTGCTGTGAGGCAAGGAACCTTACACGAAACGCTAAATTTAGCTACTCTTTGGCAACTTCCAGTTATATTTATTGTTGAAAATAATGGATATGCTATGGGAACATCAGTTGCACGAACTGCAAGTCATCAAGACATATGGAAATTGGGTTTGGGCTATGAAATGCCTTGTGAGCCAGTGGACGGTATGAACCCAGCTTTAGTTGCAAAATCTATTCACAAGGCAATTACTCGCGCTCGATCAGGTAAAGGACCATCTTTTCTTGAAATGAAAACATATAGGTATAGAGGTCATTCAATGTCTGATGCCCAAAAATATCGAACAAAGGATGAGGTTGAAGAGTACAGAAAAATTGACCCAATAATTCAAGTAAAGGATGTTATTCTTAAAAAGAAATATGCTAAACAAGCCGACTTGGACAAAATTGATAAATTGGTCAAAGAAAAAGTTTTGGAATGTGAGAAATTTGCAGATGAATCTCCTTATCCTGATAAAAGTTTGATGTATGATGCTGTTTATGAGCAAGAGAATTATCCTTTTTTAAAACATAAATTAGATTGAAATGCCTGATATTATAAATATGCCTCGTTTAAGTGATACTATGGAAGAGGGTACTGTAGCAAAATGGTTTAAAAAAGTGGGTGATGTTGTTAAAGAAGGAGATATTTTAGCTGAAATTGAGACTGACAAAGCCACAATGGAGTTTGAGGCTTTTCATGAAGGAGAGCTTCTTCATATAGGTGTTAATGAAGGAGAAACTGCCAACGTTGATAGTCTACTTGCAATTATAGGTAAAAAGGGAGAAGATATTTCAACCTATATAAATGATAATTCAGAGGAAATCGATAATGGGATATCTTCGGAAATAATTGTTGAGAAATCGAATGAAATTATTAGCGATAGTGTAAAAATAAATTCAAAATTTGAAATTGTTAATATGCCTCGTTTAAGTGATACTATGGAAGAGGGTACTGTAGCAAAATGGTTTAAGAAAGTTGGAGATATAATTAAAGAGGGAGATATTTTAGCTGAAATTGAAACTGATAAGGCAACCATGGAATTTGAGTCATTTTACTCAGGTCATCTTCTACATATTGGAATAGATGAGGGAAAATCAGCAAAAGTAGATACTATTTTAGCTATAATTGGTGATAAGGAAGTTAATATTCAACAAGTTCTAACTTCATTAAAAAAACCTAATGATGTCGAATTAAAAGATAAGACTCAAAATAAAGTTATAATTGATGATAAGGCTGAAGAAAATATTGATAAGAATTTTGAGAAAATTTTAAATGAGGATTTATCTTCAACAGATAATAAAGCAAGGATTTTTGTTTCCCCTTTGGCAAAAAAAATTGCTTTTGAAAAAGGATTAAATCTATCAAAAATTAAGGGAAGCGGTGATAATGGGAGAATTATAAAAAGAGATGTTGAAAATTATGTTGGTGATTCCATAGAAACAAAAAGTTTAGTTTCATATGGAACCGAATCTTCCAATGAATTTCCAAATTCTCAAATGCGAAAGACAATTGCAAAAAGACTTTCAGAGTCAAAGTTCTCAGCACCCCATTACTATTTGGGGGTAGAATTCAATATGGATAATTTAATCTCTTTTAGAATTCAGCATAATAACTCTACTGGTTTAAAAATATCCTTTAACGATATTATACTAAAGGCATCTGCCAAGGCTCTAAAGTTACATCCAGAAGTAAATGCTCAGTGGTCACATGAAAAGATAGTTCAATTTGATCATGTCCATATGGGTTTTGCTGTTGCAGTTGATGACGGGTTAGTTGTACCAGTCTTAAAATTTGTAAATGAAATGCCCTTACAAGAAATATCAAAGTCTGTAAAAGATTTAGCAGAAAGAGCAAGATCAAAAAAAATTGTACCTTCAGAAATGGAAGGAAGCACTTTCACGATTTCTAATCTTGGAATGTTCGGAATTACTGAATTTACATCTATTATTAATCAACCAAACTCAGCAATTTTATCTGTTGGCGCAATAGTTCAAAAGCCAATTGTAAAAGATGAAAAAATAATTATTGGTAATACAATGAAGCTTACTTTAGCCTGCGACCATCGTGTAGTTGACGGAGCAACTGGTTCAGCTTTTTTAACTACCCTCAGAAATTTTATCGAAAATCCTGTTGGAATTTTATTATGATTTTGCCTCTTAAAAAAACTTTTTTAATAACCGGTGCAAGTAATGGAATAGGTTTTGATTTAGCCAAAATTGCAATTTCTGAAGGCCATGATGTCATTGCGATTTCAAGAAATATTAATAGTTTAAAACGTGTCAAAGGTCTTAGTGCTTTTTCTGTTGATATAACCAATGAAAAATCTTTAGAGTTATTTATTGCCAAACTCATAAAACAAAAAATTAAGTTAGATATTCTAATTAATAATGCAGGAAGTCTAATTAACAAACCTTTCTTAGATACTTCAATTGAAGATTTTAAAGCCGTTTACAATGTAAATCTTTTTGGTGTAGCATCAATAACGCGCTTATGTGTGCCGTTATTAAGCAAGAACGGTCATGTAGTAAATATTAGTAGTATGGGTGGGGTTCAAGGAAGCTCAAAGTTTCCTGGACTTTCAGCATATTCAAGTAGTAAAGGAGCATTAATAACCTTAACTGAATTACTTGCAGAGGAATTTAAAGATTCAGGTCCATCATTTAATGTATTAGCTCTAGGAGCAGTTCAAACAAAAATGTTAGAAAAAGCTTTCCCTGGATATAAATCTAAAATAACAACAAAAAAAATGGCTAAACATATTTTAGATTTTTCTTTATCAGGAAATGAATTATATAATGGAAAATTAATACCAATATCAATATCAACTCCTTAATAAAATTAATTGAAAGCAATATTTAAATATATTCCGACTCAATCACATTACTTGATTGATCAATACATTAAGAAATACCCAGTAAGTTTTAAAATCTCATCTAAAAGGTATTCCAAACACGGTGATTACAGGTTATATCCTAACGGACGTGAACAAATCTCAATAAATTCAAATCTAAATCCATATAAGTTCTTATTAACACTTATTCATGAAATATCACATTTAGTATCTTATAAAAATTATGGTAAAAACATAAAACCTCATGGAATAGAGTGGAAAAAAACATATAAAAATCTAATGCATCCTTTTTTAAATGATTCAATATTTCCAATAACTCTACTCAAAGTATTAAATAAACACTTTATCAATCCTAAAAGCTCTTCAGACTCAGATATAGAGTTGGCTTTAGCTTTAAAAAAATACGATAATTATAAAGAATTATGTTTATATGAAATTCCTGAGGGATCTAATTTTAAAATTTATAATGGAAAAGTCTTTAAAAAAGGTCCAACAAGAAAAAAAAGAATTGAATGTGAAGAGCTAAAATCAAAAAAAAGATATTTATTTAATCCTTTGGCCGAGATTGATTTGATAAAAAATTAAGTTTACTTTTTCATTAACTCTTTTGCTTTTCTTAAAATTTCTGAGGAATAAACGAATTCATCAAAATTCTTGTTTTGAGAATTATATACATTTTGATTATTACCCTCCCACTCTTTTAATCCATTTTTTAAGAAAATAATATTTTCTCCAATTTCAATAACTGAATTCATATCATGGGTATTAATTACAGTTGTAATTCCATATTCTTTTGTTATTTCTTGAATTAGGTTATCAATAATTATTGCGGTCTTTGGATCTAATCCCGAATTAGGTTCGTCACAAAATAAAAATTTTGGATTCATTACAATAGCTCTTGCTATGGCAACCCTCTTTTGCATACCTCCAGAGAGTTCAGATGGCATTTTTTTATTTGAATCAACCAAATTAACTCTATTTATTACCTCGTTAGCTCTATCTAGCATTTCTTCATCAGTTTTAGATGTAAACATTTTTAGTGGAAAAATTATATTTTCTTCAACATTCATAGAATCAAACAAAGCACTTCCTTGAAAAACTATTCCCATCTCTTGTCTTAAAAGTCTTCTTTCTTTACTTTTTAAATCAGTAATTGAAATATCATTAAAAAATATTTTACCACTATCAGGTTGGTGTAGACCCAATAAACATTTTAATAATACAGTTTTACCAGAACCACTTTGACCAATAATTAGATTTGTTTTTCCTTTTTCAAATTTTGCATTGATTTTTTTGAGTATGCTGACTTTCTCAAAGGACTTATATAAATTTTCAACAACAATCATTATGTAAGTAAAATTTGAGTTATCATGTAATTAACAAATATAATTACAACACTAGTCCACACAAATGAAGTTGTACTTGCTTTTCCTACTTGAAGGGCTCCACCTTTTAGATAGTAGCCATGGTATGCAGGAATTGTAGCTAACAAAAATGAAAATATAACAGTTTTTATAAAAGCGTACTGAATATGAAATGGAATAAATTCTATCTGAATCCCTTCAATAAAAAGGGCACTTGAACAAAATCCACCGTAAACACTGGCAATATAACCTCCAAAAACACCCAAAAACATTGAAAATGTTATTATAAATGGATATAATAGTAAAGCGATTATTTTAGGAAATATTAAATAGTTGTATGTGTTAATACCCATAACTTCTAATGCATCAATTTGCTCTGTAACCCTCATTGTACCTATGCTTGAAGTAATGTATGAACCAACCTTACCAGCCATGATAATTGACATAAAAGTTGGTGAAAACTCCAAAATCACGGATTGTCTTGTAGCGTAACCTATTAGATTTTTTGGGATTAAAGGGTTGCTCATATTTAAGGCAGTTTGAATAGCAACAACTCCTCCAACAAAAAAGGAAATAAAAGCAACTATACCTATTGATCCAAGAATTAAAACTTCTATATCTTTAAAAATTAGTGGCTTAAGAACTTTCCATTTGGTAAATTTTCCAAAAACTTTTTGTAGCATCAAAAAGTAGCTTCCGATTTTTTTAATTGTTTTCATCTAATTATAAAATTACAAAAAGGATAATCGAAAAATCAGAAAAATATCAAAATTGATAAGAAACGGCATTTATGTTCATTCCAGCTCCAACACTTGCAAATAAAATCACATCTCCTTTTTCGATATGATGACCATCATAATTTTTCTTTAAAACTAAATCCAGCAATGTAGGTATAGTAGCTGTGGAGCTGTTTCCATATTCTTCAATATTCATTGGTAAAATATTTTTTGGAGCCTCGAAATCGAAGAGTTTATAGAATCTTTTGATTATCGCTTCATCCATTTTTTTATTTGCTTGGTGGATAAATATTTTTTTTAATTTATCTATTCCGTGTCCAGATTCTTCATAACATAACTTCATTGCTTGTGGAACTTTATTTAATGCAAATTCATAAACTTTCCTTCCTTGCATTTTGATATATTTTGTATGATCAGCGTCAATTTTATTTGATTTTCCATAAAAAATATAGTCAATTTCACCATTGTTGGCATATGTAACAGTTTTATGACTTAGTATTCCAACATTGGAATTGTCATTTAATTCCGTTACAACTGCACCTGCACCATCTGAAAAAATCATTCCGTCTCTATCATTTGAATCAACAACTCTTGACAAAGTCTCGGAGCCAATTACTAAACACCTCCTAGCTGTTCCCGCCTTTATAAAAGAATTCGATTGGATTAAACCCTCTAACCAACCTGGACAACCAAAAAGTATGTCATATGCTACACAGTTTGGATTTTTTATTCCAAGTTTAGATTTTACCCTTGATGCTAGAGATGGCATTACATCTACTTGATTTGAACCTTTAGAAACATCACCTATATTATGAGCAAGAATTATATAATCGATAGTCTCTGGGTCAATTGAGGATGAGTGTAATGCACTTTTTGCAGCCTCTGTTGCTATATCAGACGAATCCTGATTATCTAAAGCATATTTTCTTTCCTTTATCCCTGTTATTGCTTCAAGTTTACCAATTATTTCCTCATTTTTGGATGCAATTTTATTTCCATTTACATCTAAAAAAAAGTGGTTTACAAAAGCATCATTTTTAATAATATTTTTGGGAATGTAACTACCGGTACCAATTATTTTTGAGTTCATAATTTAAAACAAAATTATTAAAAGGTGTCATTTGAATTCAAATTATAATTTTTAAGTAATGATGTTCATTTATTTTTAAAATGAGTAAAAAAGTATTTATTACTTTTTAATTGACTGTAAATCAGTATTTTTAAAATCTTCAATAGAGGGACAGCTACAGATTAGATTACGATCCCCAAATGCTTCGTTTACTCTTCTAACACTTGGCCAAAATTTATTTTTTTGCACAAAATCTAATGGAAAAGCTGCTTTTTTTCTGGTGTATTTGTATGGCCAATTGTCATTTGTAATCATAGATAAAGTATGTGGAGCATTTTTAAGAATTTCAATATCCTCTGGATTATCACTTTCTATTTCCAATCTAATTGATATCATAGCTTGACAAAAACGATCAATCTCACATAAATTCTCACTCTCTGTAGGTTCAATCATCATAGTTTCAGCGACAGGAAAGGAGACAGTAGGAGCATGAAAACCATAGTCCATCAATCTTTTAGCTATATCAATTACTCCAATATTTTTTTTTCTAAAACTTCTGCAATCGATAATTAATTCATGTCCAGATCTATTATTTTCTCCTGTGTATAATATTTCATAGGCTCCTTCAAGGGATTTTTTTATGTAGTTAGCATTCAAAATTGCAATTTCGGTTGATTTTTTTAATCCTCTTTTTCCAAGCATTTTTATATATCCGTAGGAAATTATACAAGCAAGTGCAGAACCCCATGGAGCTCCGGAAATCCCCTTTATTGGATTTTTCCCTCCAGTTTTGATAATTGGATTTGATGGAAGAAACTTAGATAAGTGCTTTGCTACACATATTGGACCTACTCCAGGACCACCGCCTCCATGTGGAATAGCAAAAGTTTTATGTAAGTTTAAATGACATACGTCGGCACCAATTATTGAGGGATTAGTTAATCCAACTTGGGCGTTCATGTTAGCTCCATCCATATAAACCTGTCCTCCATTGTCATGAATCAGCTTTGTTATATTTTTTATTTCAACTTCAAAAACACCATGAGTAGATGGGTAAGTTATCATTAAAGCAGCTAGATTATCTTTGTGAGTTTTTACTTTTTCTTTTAAATCTTCAAGGTCAATATTACCATTTTGATCGGTTTTAATAACAACAACTTTCATACCTGCCATAATCGCTGAGGCAGGATTTGTTCCATGTGCAGAGGCAGGAATTAAACAAATATTTCGGCTTGGATTACCTTTTGAAAAATGGTATGCCCTTATAACCATCAACCCAGCATATTCTCCTTGGGCTCCAGAATTTGGTTGAATTGAGGTGGCATGGAATCCAGTTATTTCATTTAATTGAGCGGTCAAAAAATTTAAAACTTTATGATAGCCTTTAGCCTGATTAACAGGAGCAAATGGATGAATGTTATTCCAGTTAGAAGAACTTAACGGAAGCATTTCTGCTGCAGCATTTAATTTCATAGTACATGAACCAAGAGAAATCATGGAATGATTAAGTGCTAAATCTTTTAATTCTAGACTTTTAATATACCTCATTAGAGATGTTTCGGAGTGATAAGAGTTAAATACGTCCTGAGTCATAAAAGAACTTATTCTATGCATTGATTCTCTAATTTTTAATACCGAATCTACATTTACAATAATATTTTTTTTGACTGATATATTTTTATAAAGATTAAAAACATTATATATTTTATTTAAACTTTTTTTGTTAGTTGTCTCATTTAATGAAATACTGACTGTTTCATCATCAATATAATTAAAGTTAATTTTAGCTTTCTCTGCAATTAATTTTAACCTAGATGAATTAATTTTAATTTTAATTGTATCAAAGTAGAATTTATTGATTTGTACAATATCAATCTTCTTTAAATAGCTTTCAAGTTTTTTTGTGTTTTGGTGAATTTTTTTAGCTATATGTTTTAAGCCATTTGGTCCATGGTAGACTGCATACATCCCTGCCATAACAGCCAATAAAACCTGAGCAGTACATATGTTAGATGTGGCTCGGTCTCTTTTAATGTGTTGTTCTCTTGTTTGTAAAGCCATTCTTAATGCAAAATTCCCATCCATATCTTTTGTTTCACCAATAATTCTTCCAGGAATATTTCTTTTATATATCTCTTTGGTAGCGAAGTAGGCAGCATGGGGACCCCCATATCCTAGAGGGATACCAAAACGTTGTGTTGTACCAACAACAACATCTACGTTGTACTTTCCAAAACCTTCGAGTAAAACTAAACTCATTAAGTCAGCTGCAACAATGACTTTGATTTCTTCATTATCTAATTTATCAGTGAAAGATGGAATATCAATAATATTTCCATCTTTTCCAGGACATTGAATAATGACACCAAAAAAATCATTTGAAAAAATATAATTTTCTGGATCTCCAACAATTACTTTAATTCCCAGTGGCTCTGCTCTAGTTTGAATTACTGATAATGTTTGAGGTAAAACTTGGTTGTGAACAAAAAATTTTTTTGCATTAACTTTTTTATTTTTTGAATTTTTAAAATTAAAAAGCATTGTCATCGCCTCTGCTGCAGAAGTACTTTCATCGAGTAAAGAAGCATTTGCAATGTTCATACCAGTTAATTCACAAACTACTGTTTGAAAATTGAATAATGCCTCAAGTCTTCCCTGAGCAATTTCAGCCTGATATGGAGTGTAAGCAGTATACCAGCCGGGGTTTTCAAGAATATTTCTTTGTATAACCGCAGGTAAAATTGATGGATTGTATCCTAGACCTATATATGAATCGAATATTTTATTTTTCTTTCCAATTTTGTTAATGTGGTTTAAGAAAGAATTTTCACTTATTCCCTCAGGAAGATTCAGATCTCTATTTAATCTTATATTGTTTGGAATGGTTTGATCAATAAGCTGGTCTAAACTTTCAAGATTTAAAGATTTTAGCATTTTGGATATCTCTTTTTTTCTTGGACCAATATGTCTGAGTTCAAACAAGTCTGTATTCATTATTTTTTTTCTTTAAAAGTAACTTAATTTTCTATTTTTACATTTACCTAAAAGCATGTATTTATTTATTTTTTTCAACCAAAAATTTAATAAAAATTCTCTTTTTTTAGTTTTGCAAAATGAATTGGTTTAAAGATTTATTTGAATTGTATTTAAAAGCTAGTTTGCATGTGTCAATTTCTGTTTGGTCATTATACAAAATAACTTTTTTTTATCTAAATTCACCCCAAAACTATTGTCTAGATTGGCTTGTGTTTTCTTCCTCAATTGTTGCATATAATTTGATTAAATACACTCCTGTTTTTATTCAGAATAAAAAAAACATATCAGCTAGTATATTAATCTTGACTTTTTTTAGTTTTTTTTCAGGATTATTTTGTTTTTTTTACATTGATTTATTAACACAAATCTTTTTCTTATTTTCCTTTATCATAGTTTTATTTTATTCAAATCCTACTTTTTTTACAATTCTTAATCTCAGAAATTATAAAGGTTTAAAAATTTTTATAGTTTCTTTAGTATGGACAATTGTGACTTATTTTAGTTTAATTAGTCAAATGAATTTAGTATATGATTTAAGTTATATTACATTAGCTATACAAAGGTTTGTATTTGTTTTTGTTTTAACCATCCCCTTTGATATTAGAGATATAAATGTTGATATGAAAGAGTTAAAAACTATTCCCCAAATTTTGGGTATTCGTAGAAGCAAATTATTAGGAATTTTATTATTAATATTTAATACCAGTATTTTTTATTTTATTAGTGAAATAAGTTCAATATTTATCCTTACAGAGGTCTTTATCAATTTAATTTTAGGCTTTTTACTAATAATTTCAGATCCAAAAAAACCTTTAAATTTCACAAGGTTTTGGGTAGAGGGAGTTCCAATAATATGGTTAATTATAGTATTTATTTTTATCCAGATCTAATCATTTATTTTTTTTGAGCTTTCGATAACATTTTTTGATAACTCATTTTTGTATTCGATAATTTTTTCTTGAATTTCTGATGAATCAACCCCAATAATTTGTGCAGCAAGAATACCTGCATTTTTAGCTCCATTCAGAGCTACAGTAGCAACTGGAACCCCACCAGGCATTTGAAGAATTGATAGAACAGAATCCCATCCTTCAATTGAGTTCCTTGATTTAATTGGAACACCAATCACGGGTAAAGGGCTGAGAGAGGCAATCATTCCGGGTAGGTGAGCAGCTCCACCTGCTCCCGCTATTATAACTTTTAGCCCTCTTTTGTGAGCTTTTTTCCCATAGTCCATAAGTTTAGATGGTGTTCGATGAGCTGATACAATATCTGTCTCGGTTTCAATTTTAAATAATTTGAGAATTTCAATAGCCTCTTTCATTATTGGAAGGTCTGATTTACTTCCCATTATGATTCCTATTTTTTTTTTATTTTTCATATTATTCGGATATAACTTCAATTATTGATTTCACCTCTTTGGCAATTTTTAAAGCCTGGTTTAGGTCTTTATTTACTATTGTTACATGTCCCATTTTTCTGTTTGGATGTGTTTGTTTTTTCCCATAAATATGAGGAGTAACTCCTTCCATTACAAGAATCTGATCAATATTTTTATATACAACAGGACCAAAATTTTCTTTTTTACCAACTAGATTGACCATTACAGCGGGAATTTTATTATCGGATCTACCCAATGGTAAATTTAATATAGATCTTACATGTTGTTCAAATTGACTTGTGTAAGAAGATTCAATCGTTAAGTGTCCAGAGTTGTGTGGTCTGGGAGCAACTTCGTTTATAATGAGTTCGTCAGTTTCAGTTAAAAACATTTCAACTGCAAGAACTCCTATATGTTTGAACTTTTCAGACACTTTTTCAGCTAATTTAATAGCTTTAAGTCTAATTTTATTAGAAATTCTAGCAGGAGAAATGACATATTCTACTTGGTTTGAAATTGAATCAAATTCCATTTCAACTACTGGATACGTTTTAACCTCACCATTTTCTCGTCTAGCAATGATAACCGAAAGCTCTGATTTTATTGATACAAGATCTTCCGTAATACATTCGCAATCAATAATGAACTCGAGATCTTTATTTTTTCTTATTATGGAAACTCCATAACCATCATATCCCATGTAAGCTGCTTTCCAAACAAAAGGATATGAAAGATTTCCTTTTGCAACAGAATTCTTGATGGTTTCCAGATTTGGGAATGTTTTGAAATTTGATGTAGGTATATTATTTTTTTTGTAAAAATGTTTCTGTTTAGATTTATTTTGAATTATTTCAAGAACTGACGGTTGAGGGTATATTTTAACACCATTTCTCTCAAGTTCATAAAGAGCCTTTACATTAACATTTTCTATTTCTATTGTAAGAACATCGAGCCCTAAACCAAAATTAATAACGGACTTATAATTCATTAAATCACCAGTAAAAAAATAATCACATGCTAGTTTTGATGGAGAATCAATTTTGGGGTCCAAAACGTGTGTTTGAATATCCCATTTTCTTGTAGTATATAAAATCATTTTTCCTAGCTGACCACCTCCAAGAATCCCAAGTTTTTTATTAGTTGAAAAAAAATTCATCGTACTTTTTTAACAAAAATACATATATCTTTTGGTGATGAGAAAAATCCTAGACAATTTGGGTATATTTGAGTTTAAAATAATATCCACATGCTTAACATTATACTATTTGGAAAACCTGGAGCAGGTAAAGGAACTCAAGCCGATTATATCAAAAATTATTTTGATTTAGTCCATATTTCAACTGGTGATTTATTTAGAAATAATATTAAAAACGAAACCCAAATGGGTTTAATTGCAAAATCTTATATGGATGAAGGAAAATTAGTTCCAGACGAGGTAACCATAGATATGTTAAAAAGTGAGGTAATTAATAATAGCAAAGCAAATGGATTTATTTTTGATGGTTTTCCCAGAACAATATCTCAGGCTGAAGTTTTAGACATATTTCTTGATTCAATGAAAATGAATATTAGGGCAACAATCTCTTTAGACGTAGAAGACTTTATTTTGGAAGATAGATTAATCAAAAGAGGTAAAACTAGCGGTAGACTTGACGATCAAAATATAAATAAAATTAGAAACCGATTTAAAGAATACAATAAAAAAACATTGCCTTTAATAAATTATTATAAATCTTTAAATAAGTTTTATTCAATTAGTGGAACCGGTACAATTGATGAAATTCGGGATAAATTAGTTAATATGATTAATCAATTAAAATTAAATGACTGAGGGCAACTTTGTAGATTATGTAAAAATTCATTTATCCTCAGGTAATGGAGGGAAAGGCTCGATACATCTTCGTAGAGAAAAATTTATAACAAAAGGAGGTCCAGATGGGGGAGATGGTGGAAGAGGTGGGCATATAATTGTTAGAGCAAATTCACAATTATGGACTTTATACAGTTTTAAATATAAACGTCATTTTTCAGCTGGTCATGGGGAAAATGGTAGTAAAAATAGAAGCTCTGGTGCACAGGGCAAGGATATTTTTATTGAGGTTCCAATTGGAACAGTTGTAAAAGATTTAAGTAAGAATGTTTTATTTGAATTTGTAGAACATGTTCAAGAGTCAATTCTTTTGGAAGGCGGCTTGGGTGGTAGAGGTAATTGGCATTTTAAGTCACCAACTAGGCAAACCCCTAGATATGCTCAGCCAGGAAAAAAAGGAAAGTTACTAGATGTTATTTTTGAACTTAAGGTTCTAGCTGATGTGGGTTTAGTTGGACACCCGAATGCTGGTAAGTCAACTTTACTAGCTTCATTAACTGATGCCAAGCCAAAAATTGCAGAATATCAGTTTACGACTTTAAAACCAAATATTGGAATTGTTTCTTATCGCAATTTTCTCTCTTTTGTTATGGCTGATATTCCGGGTATCATAGAAGGTGCTTCTTTGGGAAAAGGATTAGGGCATTATTTCTTAAGACATATAGAAAGAAATTCGATTTTATTATATATGATACCTTGTGATACGAAGGATTTAAAAAATGAATTTAATGTCTTAGTTTCTGAATTAAGAAAGTATAACTCTGAGTTATTAGATAAAGACTTTGCTGTTGCCCTTACTAAATGTGATTTGCTTGATAATGATTTGATTATTGAGTACAAAAAGGAAATGAAGTTGATTTTTAAAGATATTCCTCATTTTATGATTTCATCAATTTCTAAAAATGGATTAAATGAGCTAAAAGATGGATTATGGAATATACTAAACAACTAGAATTACTCCTATGCTTTTAGTTTATACCCCTGCAGTTACCCCTAGATTAGGATATATCTTTAGACACATTTTTTTTAGGATGCTTGATGTTGAAATTAGTATAACGAGTTCAATTGAAAAATTTGTTTCTCATGATGGAGCTAAAATAAGTTATTCAGAAAAACCTCTTGGTAAAGAACTGTTTTTTTATAGTTCTAAAATATTATTTGATTCTGGGATTCAGGATATTGAAATTGAAATATTTGATTGGAATAATCATCCAGTCTTTTTTAAAGTCCCTGAAAGCTCGGGTATTCCATTTGATATTTTCGCAGCAAGTTTTTATTTGTTAAGTCGTTATGAGGAATATTTGCCACATATTAAAGATCATATTGGAAGATATGAGTATAAAAATAGTGTTGCATTTAAAAATAATTTTTTAGAAAAACCACTCGTTGATATTTGGGTGAATGAGCTTAAAGTGGTAATAAATAATAAATTTAATAATTTAATAAGAAAGAATAATTCCAAAAAAAAAATTCTTCCAATCTTTGAAGTTTCAGAACCATTCAAGTTTTTAAATAAATCAATTTTTTCGATAATATTTCAGAGCTTAAATTCTATATATAGATTTGACTTAAGAACTTTTTTTAGACAAATTCTTGTATTAATTAATGTAAAAAAGGATCCTTTTGATGAATATCAATTTATCATTGATTTTTTTAAAAAAAATCAATTAAACTTTATAAGTTTTTTTAGATATAGTAGAAATAGTCTTGACGCAGCTGAAGTTACTATTTTAAGTAAACCCTATAAGCTATTGATAAAAAATTTTTCTGATCACATTTATGTTGGACTCTTAGTTTCATATTTTGCACAATTAAATTCAAATATTTTTAAAAAGGAATATAAAAATTTAAAGGATTTAATCCACAGAAAATCATTTAGGGTAAGACTCAATAATGGAATTATTTCATTACCCACAATATATTCTGATTTGGTTAATCAAGAAGTATCAGAGGATTACAGTATGTGTTATAACAATAAAATTGGCTTCAGGGCTAGTAGCTCAGTTCCCTTTTATTTCTATGATTTAGTAAATGAAGTCCAAACTAAGTTGAAAGTCTTTCCAGTATTTGCAACTGAGGAATCAATTAGAATTGAATCTAATTCAAAAATTTTTTTCAATTTAAAAGAAATTTTCTCCTCACTTCCGTTGAATAATTCAATTTTTAGTTTTGTTTTTAAACCTAGTATGTTTAATAAATATAGGGAGAATTATTATTTACGTTCTTCATTTTTAGAATATCTTAGTAATTATGGAAAACATAACTAAAAAAAAGACAATTTTTTTTGATTTAGATCATACATTATGGGATTTTGAAAAAAACTCCAAATTAACTTTTTTTCAACTATTTAACTATTATGATTTACCTTTTGAATACTCCTATTTTTTAAAATACTATATTCCAATAAATCATAAATATTGGGACCTTTTCAGTAGAAATAAAATTAGTAAAAGTGAATTGAGAACAGTTCGTTTCAGGGAGACTTTTGAGGTTTTAAATTTTAAATACGATACACAATTTTTGGATAAAATTTCAAATGATTACATTGAAATTCTCCCCACAAAAACAAATCTTTTTAAGGGTGTAAAAAAAATGCTCGAAAAACTATTTTTAAAATATAATTTACACATTATCACAAATGGGTTTGAAGACGTACAATTAAAAAAAATCAAATTATCAGGTATATCAAAATTTTTTGGTAAGGTAATTACCTCAGAAAAAGCTGGACAAAAAAAACCAAATCCTAAAATATTCAAATATGCTTTGAGTTTAATTGATGAGATTCCTGAAAATTGTATTATGATTGGGGATAATTTTTTTGCTGATATTTCTGGTTCAATTAATATAGGAATGAATGCTATTCATTTTAATTCAAATAATGAAGATTATCATGATATTTGTCCAATAATTTACTCATACAACGATAATATATATAAACTAATAAAAAATTTAAATAAATGAATATTAAAAATGCCCAGAAAGAGGTAGATCAATGGATATCCAAATATGGTATTAGATATTTTGATGTTCTTACAAATATGGTTCAATTAACTGAGGAGGTAGGTGAGGTTGCGAGGATAATTTCAAGAAGATATGGAGAGCAAAGTGAAAAAGAAGAGGATAAGGATAAAGACCTTGGTGAAGAGCTTTCAGATGTTTTGTTTGTTTTGATTTGTATTGCTAATCAAACTGGAATTGATTTGCAAAAAGCATTTAGTGACAAACTTAAAATTAAAACTAAAAGAGATAAAAACAGACATAGTAGAAACTCTAAACTTCTCTAAAATGAATGTCAGATTAAAAAAAACCAAATCAAAATTATTTGGTGAAATATGTATTAGCGGTTCAAAAAGTGAATCCAATAGGTTGTTGCTCTTGAATGCTGTCTACAATAATATTAAAATTGAAAATTTTTCAAATTCAGATGATTCTAGTCAAATGATGCTTGCATTAAGGTCAAAAAATAAAATTATAAATATAAATCATGCTGGGACTGCAATGAGATTTTTAACATCTTATTATGCATTTAAAAATAAATCTAATATTATATTGACAGGATCCAAAAGAATGGAAGAGAGACCTATTTCAATCTTAGTGGATTCACTTTTAAAAATTGGAGCTTCAATTAAGTATATGAAAAAAAACGGGTATCCTCCATTAAAAATTATTGGAAAAAATCCAACAAAAAATACGGTAAATTTATCATCAAATGTGAGTAGTCAATATATATCATCGTTAATGCTAATTGCTCCTAAGTTAAGGGGTGGATTAGAAATAGATTTAACTGGTAATTTAACCTCCTTACCATATATCGAAATGACTAAATCTATTCTAGAAAAAATAGGTGTAAAAGTTGATTTTCTTAAAAATAAAATAAAAGTGTATCCAAAAGAAAATATTGATGATGTAACAATAAAAGTTGAATCTGACTGGAGCTCTGCTTCATATTTTTATAGTCTGGTGGCACTATCAGATAGAGCGAATTTTATTTTAACCAGTTTTAAAAAAAAATCTTTTCAAGGTGATTCATGTTTAACCGAAATTTATAAAAAATTAGGAGTTAACACTAGTTTTAAAGGTGATAAATTATTAATATCTAAACAAGAAAATTTTAAAAAACCAAACTCAATCAAATTAAATTTGGTTAATTCACCGGATATTGCTCAAACAATTGCTGTAACATGCTTAGGACTTGGAATTAAGTGTGATATTGACGGGCTCCACACACTAAAAGTCAAAGAGACTGATAGATTGATTGCTTTAAAAAAAGAAATCACAAAACTTGGTGCTAAAATCTCAATTACCGATAGAAGTTTATCAATTCTTCCAACTGAATCAATAAATCAAAATATTAATATTTTAACTTATGATGATCACAGAATGGCTATGTCTTTTGCTCCTCTTGCAATATGTGCAGATATAAATATTTTAAACGCTGAAGTTGTAAATAAATCCTATCCCAATTTTTGGAATGATATTAAATCTGTTGGAATTGAATATTTTATAGAATAAATTAATATTATTTAAAAATTACTTGACTTCTGCTATTGCATGTTGTTATATTTGCTAATTAAAAAAATCCCATGAAACTATCCGATTTTAATTTTGAATTACCAGAATCACTTCTTGCTCAATACCCTAATGAAAATAGAGATGAATCTAGATTGTTGGTATTAAATAGAAAAAATGGAGATATTCAACACCTTAAATTTAAAGATGTAATTAATTTTTTTGATCAAGATGATGTCTTAGTTCTCAACAATACGAAGGTTTTTCCTGCTAGACTTTACGGTAACAAGGAAAAAACAGGAGCCAGAATTGAGGTTTTTCTTTTGAGAGAGTTGAATCAAGAACAAAGACTATGGGATGTTCTAGTTGACCCAGCAAGAAAAATCAGGATTGGAAATAAATTATATTTTGGTGATGACGAATCATTGGTTGCCGAGGTTATCGACAATACAACTTCAAGAGGAAGAACATTAAGGTTTTTATTTGATGGCTCGTATGAAGAATTTAGGAAAAAATTAAATGATTTAGGAGAAACGCCTCTTCCTAAATATATTGATAGGCCTGTGGAAAAGGAGGATAAGGACCGATACCAAACAATATATGCCAAATATGAAGGAGCAGTTGCTGCACCCACAGCTGGATTACATTTTTCAAAACATTTATTAAAGAGATTGGAAATAAAGGGTATTAATTTAGCGGAGTTGACTCTTCATGTTGGCTTGGGTACATTTAACCCGGTAGAGGTTGAAGATTTATCAAAACATAAGATGGATTCTGAAGAGTTAATTATAGAAAATGATGCAGTGGAAATTGTAAATAATGCCCTTGAAAAAAAGAAAAGGATTTGTGCAGTTGGAACTACTGTGATGAGGGCCTTGGAAAGTTCTGTTTCATCTGTTAATACTTTGAAACCCCATAATGGATGGACTCACAAATTTGTCTTTCCTCCTCATGATTTTGCAATTGCAAATTCAATGATTACCAACTTTCACACATCTAAATCTACTTTACTAATGATGGTGTCAGCATTTGCTGGTCATGACATGATCATGAATGCATATAACGAGGCTATTAAAGAAAAATATAGATTTTATTCTTACGGAGATGCTATGTTGATCATCTAATTAAAAATGAATAAAATTAAAAAGAAAGATATAAGATCTTTTTCTTTGAAAAAGTTAGAAATATTTTTTCAGTCAATAGGTGAGGAGGTTTTTCGTGCTAAGCAGGTTTATAAATGGTTGTGGCAAAAAGGTGTTCCTTCTTTTGAAAAAATGACTAATATTCCGAAATCTCTGAGAGTATCTTTAAACGAAAATTTTTTCATAAATAATATCCTAATTTATAAACAACAAAAAAGTAAGGATGGTACCATAAAAAATAGTGTAAAATTACATGATGGATTAATAGTTGAATCGGTTATTATCCCATCAAAAAAAAGGATTACAGCCTGTGTTTCGTCACAAGTAGGATGTAGTTTAGATTGTAGTTTTTGTGCAACTTCTTTGTTAAAAAGAATGAGAAATTTAAATTCGGATGAAATATTTGATCAGGTGGTTTCAATAAGTAAACAAAGTAAAATTTACCTTAACAGGCCCCTGACAAATATTGTATTTATGGGAATGGGTGAACCCTTGTTAAATTATAAAAATGTTATTGAGGCGATAAAAAAAATTACTAGTAATGATGGGTTAGGTTTATCACCCAGAAGAATAACATTGTCAACCTCCGGAATACCTAAAATGATTAAAAAACTTGCTGATGACAGGGTAAAGTTTAAATTAGCGGTTTCATTGCATAGTGCAAGGCAATCAATAAGAGAAAAAATAATGCCATTCAGTAAAAATTTTCCAATTGAGGATTTAATAGAATCACTAAAGTATTGGAATAATATCACCAATAAGGTTCTCACCCTTGAATATATTGTTTGGGAAGGCATTAATGACAAAGTTGAGGATATAAACTCTTTAATTGATTTTTGTAAAGAAGTTCCATCAAAAGTTAATTTAATTCAATACAATTCAATAGGTAATTTAAAATTTAAACGAGCTTCAAAAGAAAAAGTAATTGAATATAAAAATTCTTTAGAGGAAGTGAAAATACCTGTTTCGATAAGAATTTCCAGAGGAAAAGATATTGACGCCGCATGTGGTCAGCTAGCCAATAAGTGAAATAAATTTTAATTATGAAAATTGAAGAAAAAATTAAAATTCCAATTTATAAAGAGATGGAATCCTTCGAAATTTACTTTTCAAAATCAATGTTTTCTAAAGTTTCAATTTTAAATAAGATCATTCATTTTATTTTGAAGAGAAAAGGAAAACAAATGAGGCCTATGTTGGTTTTTTTATGTGCAAAACTATCAGCAAAGGACAATAATGTAAATGATAAAACATACAGAGGAGCTTCAGTAGTAGAATTGATTCATACAGGAACTTTGGTTCATGACGACGTAGTTGATGATAGCGGTCAACGTAGAGGTTTTCTGTCAATTAATGCATTGTGGAAAAATAAAATCGCAGTTTTAGTTGGAGATTATTTACTTTCTAGAGGTTTGCTTGTTTCAATTAATAATAATGATTTTGATTTGTTAAAAATAATTTCTGTAGCTGTTCAAGAAATGAGTCAAGGGGAAATCTTACAAATTGAAAAATCAAGAAAATTAAATATAAATGAAGATGAATATTATACAATTATAAAACAAAAAACTGCATCACTTATTGCCGCGTGTTGCGCTATTGGAGCAAAATCTGTTAATAGTTCCCAGAAAAAAGTTTTAGAGTTTCATAAAATTGGTGAATTAATTGGAATAGCTTTTCAAATTAAAGATGATCTTTTTGATTATGGGAAATCTTGGATAGGAAAACCTTTGGGCAATGATATAAAGCAAAAAAAAATAACATTACCACTAATTTACTGCCTAAATAATGCTGAAAATAAAGAAAAAAAATGGCTCTTAGGTGTTTTGAAAAATAGTAGAAATGATAGAAAAACTATTAAAAAGATAATTGAAAAAGTGGTCAGTTTAGGTGGAGTTAAATATGCCACTGAATCAATGCATAAATATAAAAATAAGGCTATTGATTTATTGGCTTCTTTTCCAAAAAATGAATATAGAGATGCATTGGAGTTAATGATTAAGTATGTTGTTGAAAGAAAGTTATAATTCCTTAACTTTTTTTATATTTTTATACAAACCCTTTTTGTGATAAATAAAACAACTATTGATCAGGTCTTTGAAATTTCCAGAGTAGAGGAGGTTATCAGTGATTTCATAACTTTAAAAAAATCAGGAGCAAATTATAAAGGATTAAGTCCTTTTACTAAAGAAAAAACTCCAAGCTTCATGGTTTCTCCAGTTAAGCAGATTTGGAAAGATTTTAGCAGTGGTAAAGGGGGTAACGTAGTAGCGTTTTTAATGGAGCATGAGCATTTTTCTTATCCTGAGGCAATTAAATATCTAGCAAAAAAATATTCTATTGAAATTGTGGAGTCAGTTCAATCAGAAAAAGAAAAAAAGTTAAATTCTCAAAGAGAAAGTATGTATCTGGTAGCAGATTATGCTTGTGGATTTTTTGAAAATTCTCTATTAAGCACTGATGAAGGAAAAGCTATAGGATTAACTTATTTTTATGATAGAGGGTTTACAGATACAACAATAAAATTTTTTAGACTAGGCTATTCTCCCAAAGCACCAAATAGCCTAGCAAATAACGCTAAAAAAAATGGATATAATATTGACTTTCTTATTGAAACTGGTTTAGTTATTGTTAATGAAAACACATCTAAAAGTATTGATCGCTTTAGAAGTAGACTAATTTTTCCAATAAGAAGTATGTCAGGTCGTATTCAGGGTTTTGGGGGAAGAGTATTGACAGAATTAAAAAAATCAGCCAAATACATTAACTCTCCAGAGAGTGATATTTATAACAAAAGTAAAACTTTATACGGATTATTTGAATCAAAAAAATCAATTGCAAAAGAGGATTGTTGTTATATAGTTGAGGGGTATACAGATGTAATACAAATGTATCAATCTGGAATAACAAATGTAGTTTCATCTTCTGGAACTGCACTGACTCCTTATCAAATTAGACTCATAAAGCGATTGACTTCAAATATTATTTTATTATTTGATTCTGACCCAGCTGGAATTAGAGCTGCATTAAGGGGTGTGGATTTAATTTTGGAGCAAGGAATAAATGTTAGAATTTGTACTTTTCCTGATGGTGAAGATCCTGATAGTTTTGCAAAGAACAATTCCAATGAGGTTATAAAGCAATTTCTTAACAAAAACACAAAAGATTTTATCCAGTTTAAGGCAAAACTATTATTTGATGACAGTAAAAATGATCCAATCAAAAAGACATTAATTGTAAGAGATATCATTAATAGTATCTCAAAAATCCCTGATATAATAAAGCAAGAGTTTTACTTAAAGAGTTGTTCAGAAATTATGGGAGTTAGTGAAGATGTTACTTTTAGGGCCTTCGCTCAAATTAATAGTAAAATTAAAAGAAATGAGAGTAAAGCAAGGGATAAGAGTTTACAAAAAACACCAGTTATAATATCTGATTTAAATAAAATTGATGCTAAGTATATTCTTGAAAAACAAATAATTTCGATTCTTCTTCAGTATGGACATCTAGAAACTGAATATGAGGATTTGGTTATCAAGTTAAATGAAAAAGGTGAATTAATTGAAAGTTATGAAAATATTAAATCAAAAGTTTTTGAAAAAATATTTCTTGATTTACAACAAGATGAAGTCGAATTAGCAGACCCAACATTTAGAAAATTATTTAATAAATTGATTTCAGCGTATCAGCTAAAATCTGATTCTGCAGTAAATAATTTAGTTTTTTCAGATAGTGAAAATTTGAGTCATGTTGTTGCAGATTTACTTATGGAAACTGAAAAATATTTCCTCCATTCTTGGGATAGCAAAAATATTTTTGTAAAAAATAAAACTCACGATTTAGGACAATTGGTCTCTGAGACTATTCTGACTTTAAGAAAAAATCTAATAAATGATAAAATTAACATTCTAAAAAATGAATTAAAAAACAAAAACAACCAAAACCTGTTAGAGGATATAATTAATTACAACCAGTTAAAAAAAACCGTTTCAAAAAAATTAAATAGAGTTTTATAAAAATTTTTCTGGAATTTTACAAACGGGAATAGGTTTCATTTTATGACTATTTTGTTTGTTCAGTTTCATGTAAATTAACCTTCCTTTTTTTTGGTTTAAAGTCAATTGGTTCTCATCAATATTATCTTTAATTAAAGTCATTGCCTCTTCAATTTCATCATAATTAAGTCCCATTTGTTGTTCATCTGTTCTATTGTCGTCCCACAAACCATCAGTTGGTTTTGCCTTCAAAATTTTATCATCAATTTTCAAATACCTACCCAAAGAAAAAACTTCTGATTTAAGTAGATCAGCTATTGGACTGATATCGACACCCCCGTCTCCATATTTAGTATAGAAACCTACACCAAAATCCTCTACTTTATTTCCAGTACCAACAACCAAGGATTTATAGTGTCCAGCGAAATAATATAAGCTAGTCATTCTTAATCTAGCTCTTGAATTAGCTAAGCTATGTTGGTCTAATTCACCTATATTATTCTTAATTAATTCATCTTTAAATATATTAAAAACGTGAGTCAATGAATTAGTTATCAAATTGACATTAATAAATTCTTTTTTTAATTTATTCATATGTTCCTTAGCTCTCAAAACTTGATTTTTTTCTTGATTAATAGGCATTTCAACCAAATAGACTGGAAAACCAGAAAGTGCACAAAGGTTTGAGGTAACGGCAGAATCTATACCTCCAGATACACCAATCACAAAACCTTTTTGATTTGACTTAATTAAATATTTTTTTAACCAATCGACGATGTGTTTAGTAACTTTTTTAGGATATTTCATATTATTAATTCTGATAAGAATGTAACTTTACACAAAGTTAAATAAATCAAAATCATTATTTGCATGCAGAATCATAGTATTAAAATATTGTGTTGTTTTTTTTTAATTTCATTTTTTAAATGTGGTTTTATTGAAAATAAAGAATTAATAATTGACTCAATTGACATAGATGTTAAAATCGAGCGCTTTGATCAAAAATTTGATTCAGTTTCAAATAGCAACATAAATAATTTAAAAAATAAGTATCCATTTTTATTTCCAAATAAATACGATGATGATTTTTGGATTAAAAAAAAAAACGATACTATATATAAGCTCTTAAGTACTGCTGTAAGTGAAAAGTTTAAAGATTTAGATTTTGTATCAAATCAGATAAAAAATTCTTTTAAACATTTAAAATACGAATTCCACAAAATTAAAATTCCAAGAGTTATTACAGTTATTAATAATGTTGATTACCTAAATAAAGTAATTTTAGCTGACTCTCTTTTATTTATATCTATTGACACATATATGGGGAAAAAAAATGATCTTTATCAAGGTATTCCAAAATATATCAGAAATACAATGAGTATTGAATTTCTAGTTCCAAATATCATTGAAAAATTTTCAGATAAATTAATTAAAAAATCTAAAAACAAAAATTTTATATCAGAAATGATATTTTATGGAAAGAAACTGTATTTTAAAGATATTATTCTCCCTAATCATAGTGATTTATTAAAAAATGAATATACTAAAGAACAATATGATTGGATAAATGAAAACGAGATATTTATTTGGAGATATTTTGTAGATAAAGAACTTTTATATGTTAATGATGAAAAATTATACGACAGATTTTTGTTACCTGGACCATTTTCTAAATTCTACCTAGAAATAGATAAAGAAAGTCCCCCTAGAGTTGGACAATGGGTGGGTTTACAAATTGTAAAATCATATGTAGCTAATAATCCTAAAATAAGTTTAAAAGAGCTATTGAGTATTTCAAATGAAGAAATATTTTTGAAATCAAAATATAAACCAAGAAAAATATGGCAATAAAAAAAGAAGCACCTGTAACTATTAAAGTTAGTCTAGATGAAAATAAAATACCTGAAAAAATTAAATGGTCAGCTCCTGACGGAGGTATTGTAGACCAAGAGGCAAAGGCAATGTTTTTGACTTTTTGGGACGGTAATAAAAAAGAATCTTTAAGAATGGATTTATGGACAAAAAAAATGCCACTTGATGAAATGAAATTATTTTTTCATCAAAGTTTATTGAGTATGACGCAGTCCTTTAAAAAAGCGACACAAGACGAAAAGATGTCAGCAACATTGAGTGATTTTTGTGATTATTTTGCAGAAAAAATGAAATTAGATAAAAGGTCTACTTAAAGATTATTCATTTCATTTATGTATCCTAAAATTTTGTTGATTCCACTTCTATTATTAGCTGATGAAATGAAATATTTTGGAAGAAAGCTCCATTGATTTGATAATTCTTGTAGATAAAGATTAACTTTATCTTCTATTTTTTCTAATTTAATTTTATCAGATTTAGTGAAAATTATGGAAAATGGGATTTTTATTTCACCTAACCAGTAAATAAAATCTAGATCAATTTTTTGGGGGGCATGACGAATATCAATAAGAACAAAAGCAGAAATAAGCTGTTTTCTTTCAGTAAAATATGATTTGATTAATTTTTGAAATGATTTTATTTTATATTTCGAAGCTTTTGCATAACCATACCCAGGTAAGTCAACTAAATACCAATTTTTATTTATTAGAAAATGATTAATTAGCTCGGTTTTTCCTGGTCTAGATGATATTTTAGCAAGTTTTTTTTTATTAAACATTGAATTTATTAATGAGGATTTTCCCACATTTGATCTTCCGATGAACGCATATTCAGGAACTTTACTATCAGGACAGAACTTTACATTATTGTTGCTAATTTTAAATTCAGCACTCAATATTTTCATGAGTTTATAATTTGGTATTTTTTAACCAGCTAAGTATCGAATTATTAAATTCATTTGGGTGTTCCATCATTGGGGCATGCCCACAATTATTTATCCAAACTAGTTTTGAATTAGGAAGAAGCCTGTGAAATTCCTCAGCAACATTTGGTGGAGTGACATTATCTTGTTTACCCCATATAATTAATGAAGGAACTTTAAGTTTTGGAAGATCTTTTGCCATGTTGTGTCTAATCGCACTTTTAGCGATAGTCAATGTCTTAATTAGTTTGTTTCTGTCATTAACTGTTTCAAAAACTTCATCAACAAGCTCTTTTGTTGCAACTTTGGGGTCAAAGAAAACCTCTTCAGTTTTCTTTTTTATATATTCATAATTCCCTCTTTTAGGATATGCGTTTCCCATTGAATTTTCGTACAAACCGGAGCTTCCAGTTAAAATAAGACCCTTGACTTTTTGAAAAAATAATTTTGTGAAGAGAAGGCTTATATGTCCTCCAAGTGAGTTGCCTATAAGAATCATCGAATTAATTTTTTTGAATTTTAAAAATTCATTTAAATATTCTGCAAAGTCTTTTACATTCGTCTCATCTATTGGTTTTTCATATAGAGGAAGTACGGGCATAATGATTTTGTATCCATATTTTGGGAAAAATGAAAAAACACAATTGAAATTGCTTAATCCACCCATTAAACCATGTAGAATAATAATTGGCTGACCATTACCAAACTCAACGTATTTGAAGGATTTTTCTTCTATTATGTTAATATTTTTCATTTTAAACAAAATATTCTAACAAATATATTCAATTACTAATCAATACAACCTTTAAATTCTGTTAGAATGAATATTTAATTAAATGTTGAAAAAAAAAAATAAAATGTGGTAATAAGTGGTAAAATGTGGGATAATATTATTTATATTTGATAAGTATCAAAAAGAATAATTATTTGAAACATTTTACAGGCACATATGAATGTAGGGCAGATAACAAGGGTCGTGTAATGATTCCAGTTGCTTTAAAAAAGCAGATGAAGACAAACATAAAAGATCAGTTTATAATTAAAAGGGCGGTTTTTAATCAATGCTTGGAGCTATATCCTGAAAATCAATGGAGCTTAATGATGAAAAATATTAATTCTCTCAACCGATTCAACCAAAAAAACATTGACTTTATAAGACGTTTCACCGCTGGAGTTAAAATTATTGAGGTAGATTCCTCAGGAAGGTTTTTAATACCCAAAGATTTATTGATTTATGCAGATATAAAAAAAGAGGTTGTTGTGTCATCAGCAGTAAATATCTTGGAAATATGGGATAAAAAAATGTATGAAAAAGCAATTGATTCCGCTATAATTGATTTTCCTGGATTAGCTGAGGAAGTAATGGGAGATAAAAATCAAACTAATGATATTTCATAAACCAGTTCTATTAAAACAATCAATATATGGATTATCCATAAAACCTGATGGAGTATATGTAGACGTTACTTATGGAGGTGGAAGTCATAGTAGAGAAATATTAAAAAAACTTTCTTTAAAAGGTAGACTAATAGCTTTTGATCAAGATGACGAAGCTAAATTAAATATTTGCTCAAAAAATAATTTTTTGTTTATTTCTTCAAATTTCAAACATTTAAAAAAATTTTTGAAGTTAAATAATATATATAAAGTAGATGGGATTTTAGCAGATTTTGGTGTTTCCTCACATCAATTAAACTCAAAAGAAAGAGGATTTTCAATAAGGCTTGATGGTCCTTTAGACATGAGGATGAATCAAAATCAAAATTTATTAGCAAAGGATATAATAAATGAATATTCTGAAGAAACGCTAATAGAATTATTTAAAAATTATGGGGAGTTAAAAAACGGAAAGCAATTGGCCTCGATTATTGGTGTTCAGCGGTCAATTGCCCCCATACTTTCCACTAAACATTTAAAATCAATTTTTTTAAATGTAATACCAAAAAGGTATACTAATAAAACTTTAGCTAAAATTTTTCAGGCAATACGTATAGAGGTAAATAAGGAATTAGATTCGATCAAGTTATTTTTAAATCAAGCAAGTGAGGTTATTAACCCTGGTGGACGGTTGGTCTGTATTTCTTATCATTCCTTGGAAGACAGATTGGTAAAAAGATTTGTCAGGGATGGAAATTTCGATGGAAACAACAATACAGATTTTTTTGGGAATAAAAATGTACCATTTAAAAAAATTGGTAAAGTTCAAATTCCTAGTAGTAATGAGATCATAAATAACAGTAGATCAAGAAGTGCAAAACTTAGAATAGCTGAAAAATTATGAGTGATAAAATTATTTCATTAATAAAAATGGATTTTTTAACTAAAAATGATTCTTATAAAAATTGGAGAATGATATTTTTTATTTCCTTTTTAACACTAATCATGATTTCAAGTGGACATTCTTCTGATAATAAAGTTTTTAAAATCTCTGATCTTAATCATGAAATAAGGGCATTAAAAAGTGAGTTTGTGATTCAAAGATCAGAATTAATGATACTCAAAATGGAGTCTAATGTAATAAATAAATTATCAAAGAGAAAAGTTCAAAGATCAAAAGAGCCAGCAATTAAAATTATAATAAAAAAATGAAATCATCCATAAAAATTATAGGTTACAGATTATATTTTATTTCTATTGTTTTGTTATTTTTCGCTTTTGCTGTTTTATCGAAAATAATTTATATTCAAACAATTGATGGCGAAAAGTATAAAAAAATTGGAGATGAAAGAACATTAAAAAATTTTATTCTAAAACCGATAAGAGGTGATATTTATTCGGATGACCAAAGTATTTTAGCAACTACAGTTGTCAAATATCAACTAAATTGGGATTCAAAAGTTGTTTCACAGAATTTATTCAATAAACATAAACATGAGTTAGCAAAAGGAATATCAGTAGTTACTAATCAAAAATATACTGATATTTTAAACAGCATTGAGAAAGCAAAAATCTTAGGTAGCAGATATTTTTTTATTGGCAAAAACCTTAATTATAAACAGCAAAAATTATTAAAAGAACTTCCAATTTTTGATTTACCGTCTAATAAAGGGGGATTAATAATCAAGCAAAAAATATTTAGAGAAAAACCACTTGGAAAAATAGCTGAGAGAACAATTGGTTATGAGAAACCCAGTAAAAATGGAACATATTACAGGGTTGGATTAGAAGGAGCCTATGCTACACTGCTTGAAGGAAAAGAAGGTTATAGATTAAAAAGAAAAATTGCTAATGGTCAATGGAAATCAATTAATGATACAAATGAAAAAGAACCAACTGAGGGTTATGATATTCATACTACTATAAACACAAATTTTCAGGATATAGCTCATAACGCTCTGCTGAGCCAATTAGAAAAATATCAAGCTGATTTTGGAACCGTTATTTTGATGGAAGTTAAAACTGGATCAATTAAGGCGATAGTCAATCTAGGAAGAACAGAAAAAGGAACCTATTATGAAAAATTAAATTATGCAGTAGGATTTGCTCAAGAACCTGGATCAACTTTCAAATTGATGAGCATGATAGCTGCTCTAGAGGATAATTATATTAATTCAAGTGATATTATTCATACTGGTAATGGTAAGAGAATCATTCATGGAAAAACTATTAGGGATTCAAAAAAAGGCGGTTATGGTTCAATTTCTGCCTCTAAGGTTTTTGAGGTTTCCTCAAATACAGGTATTGTAAATATTATTTATGATAATTACAAAGACAATCCTAAAAAATTTGTTGATAGAATATATAATATGGGAATCCATAAGCCCTTGGGAATACCAATTAAAGGAGAGGCAAATCCAAAAATTCCTTACCCAACAGATAGTAATTGGAGTGGAATAAGTTTACCATGGATGGCCTGGGGTTATGGAGTTGCATTAACCCCACTTCAAATACTTTCCTTCTATAATGCTGTTGCTAATAATGGAGTAATGATTAAACCAAATTTTATAGAACAAATTGGAAAAATGGGATCCAAACCTCATATAAAATTTAGTAAAGAAATCATAAATCCATCTATATGTTCTCAAAAAACCCTGAAAGTAGTTCAAAAAATGTTAAATAATGTAGTTGAAAAAAAATGGGGGACTGCTCATAATATTAAAGATGAAAATTTTAAAATTTCAGGAAAAACTGGTACCTCACAAATCAATTACAACACCGAATCAATTGAATATAATTCTAGTTTTGTTGGATATTTTCCCTCCGACAGACCAAAATATTCTTGTATCGTAGTTATCAATAAACCAAACAAGGAAATTGGTTATTATGGAGCAACTGTTGCGGCTCCAGTATTCAAAGAGATCGCAAAAAGGGTCTTTAATGGAATGTTGATTGAAAAATCCATTTCACTTTCAAATTTGAAAATTCATCAAGTGGATAAAATTTCAAATACAGATAAACTTCCAAATTTCAAAGGACATGAATTAATGGATGTGCTTCCTTTTTTAGAAAATTTTGGGATAGAAGTTAAAGTAATTGGAAGTAAAGGTAAAGTTACTAGTCAATCCATATTACCTGGAACTTTTATTAATCAAATTAATGAAATTACCCTGAAAATGTCATGATGGAATTAAAGGAAATATTATACAAGGTTCCAATACTAGCGATAGCTGGATCATCATCAAGAAGTGTTAAAAATATTCATACAGATTCTAGAGATGTTGAAAAAGAAAGTCTATTTGTTGCTTTAAAAGGAAATAAGTACGATGGATATAATTTCATTGACTCAGCAATCAAATCTGGAGCTTTTGTAATCATATGTAATAAAATGCCAAAAAGATTAAACAAGTCAATTACCTATGTTAAAGTTTCTGATCCAGGAAAAGTATTAGCAACTATTTCATCAAACTTTTATTGTAATCCCTCCAAAAAAATAAAGTTAATTGGTGTGACAGGCACAAACGGAAAAACAACTATCACAACTTTACTATATGATATTTTTAGTAGTCAAAATCAAAATGCTGGTTTGATATCAACAATTAATATTAAGTATGGAAAAAATAATATTTTATCCAGAAATACAACCCCTGATATTTTAAAAATTAACTATTTATTATCTGAAATGGTAAAAGAAAAAATAAAATATTGTTTTATGGAGGTTTCCTCCCACGGAATATCTCAAGGAAGAATAGATGGACTTTATTTTTTTGGTGGTGTTTTTACAAATTTAACACATGATCATCTTGATTACCATAAAAGTTTTAATAATTACAGAAATGTGAAAAAACAATTTTTTGACTTACTACCAAAAGATGCTTTTTCATTAGTTAATAAGGATGATAAAAATGCAATTTTTATGCAGCAAAATACTGTCTCAAAAAAAGTAAGTTATGCTATTAATACTTATGCTGATTTTAATTTAAAAGTTTTAGAATCCACTTTTAGCGGAATGTTACTTAACATAAATAACAATGAGATTTGGACGCACTTATTAGGTGATTTTAATGCTTCAAATTTACTAGCTGTATACGCAGTTTCAGTTATAACTGGTAATGAAAAAATAGAAATACTAAAAAAAATTAGTCTTTTAAAAAATGTCCCTGGTAGGTTTCAGACATTTAAATCTGATTCTGACTGTTATGTGATAATTGATTATGCTCATACTCCAAAAGCATTAGAGAGCATAATTAATTCAATTAATCAAATAAGAACTAAAAATGAAAAACTAATTACTGTAATTGGATGTGGTGGAGAAAGAGACATAGAAAAAAGATTTGAAATGGGAAGAATCGCATCAGAAAAAAGTGATACTGTAATTTTCACTTCAGATAATCCAAGGAACGAAAATCCAATGTCCATAATAGATCAAATGAATAGTGGAGTTGGTTTTAAAGATAAAAGTAAAATCATCTGTATTAAAGAAAGAGAGATGGCAATTAAAAAGTCAAAAGAAATTTCAAAAAAATCAGATATAATATTGATTGCAGGTAAAGGTCACGAATCATATCAAGAGATATCGGATGTTAAAATCCCTTTTGACGACTTTTTGATTGCAAAAAAATATTTTAATAAAAAAATATAAACCTATGCTTTACTATTTATTTGAGTTTCTTCAACAAAAATATCAATTTCCTGGTGCAGGTTTATATCAGTTTTTATCATTTCGAGCTGCTGTTGCAATGATCATATCATTAGGTTTTTCATTAGTTTTTGGTCAGAAAATAATCAATTACTTGATAACAAATCAAATTGGAGAATCTATAAGAAATCTTGGTTTAAAAGGTGAAAATGAAAAAAAAGGAACACCTACTATGGGAGGATTAATCATAATTTTTTCTACAATTATTCCTGTAATTCTTTTAGCAAAACTTGAAAATATATATATACTTCTTTTATTGTTCACAGCAATATGGATGGGAACTATTGGAGGTATAGATGATTATATTAAAATTTTTAAAAAAAATAAACGTGGATTAAAAGGAAAATTCAAAATTATTGGTCAAATAATTTTAGGACTAATTGTTGGATATACAATTTATTTTCACCCAGAAATAACCGTTAGACAAAAGATTAAAGTATCTGAGAGTTTAGCAAGTGAATCCCAAAATCCGTTTGCTCCTGAAGAGAAAGCATTTGTAACTAATATGCCAATGGTAAAAAATAATGCCTTCAATTATTCTGATTTGATTACTTGGATTGACAATTCTTTGGATAAATATACATGGATTGTATTTATTCCAATTGTAATTTTTATTGTCTCTGCCGTATCCAATGGAGCTAATCTAACCGATGGACTCGATGGTTTGGCAGCAGGAAGTTCAGCAATTATTGTTTTTGTTTTAGGAATTTTTGCATGGGTTTCGGGTAATTTTATTTTTGCAGATTATTTAAATATTATTTATATACCTCATATAGGAGAAATAACTGTTTTTATTGCTTCTTTTTTAGGTGCATTAATTGGTTTTTTATGGTTTAACACTTTTCCAGCTCTTGTTTTTATGGGGGATACAGGTAGTTTAACAATTGGAGCTTTAATTTCAGTCATTGCCTTAATTGTAAGAAAAGAGTTATTAATTCCTTTACTGTGTGGGATATTCTTCGTTGAGACTTTATCTGTTATAATTCAGGTAGGGTATTTTAAATATACTAGAAAAAATTTTGGAGTTGGAAAAAGAATTTTTTTAATGGCTCCTATTCATCACCATTTTCAAAAGAAAGGGTTCAATGAAAGTAAAATTGTTACAAGATTTTGGATAATTGGGATTTTATTAGCAATTCTCTCTATTGTAACATTAAAGATAAGATAAATGAATAAAAAACTGGTGGTTTTAGGGATAGGTATATCAGGTTTAGGAGTAGCAAATCTCGCTTTTAACAAGGGATTCAAAGTTTTTGTTTCTGATATTGGCGCTATAAATCAAAAAATAAAAAAACAACTGGATAATTTGAAAATATTTTGGGAGGAAAACACAAGTGAAGCAACCTGTTTAAATGATGCCAATTATTTAATTAAAAGTCCAGGAGTACCTGATAATTCTCCAACAGTTCTAAAAGCAAAATATCTAGAAATACCTGTAATTTCAGAAATTGAATTTGCGTCAATTTATACCAACGCTAAAATTATTGGAATTACTGGCACAAATGGGAAAACTTCGACTACTGAATTAACCTATCACATACTAAAAAAGTCAGGAATTAATGTTGGAATTGCTGGAAACATAGGCATTAGTTTTGCTCAACAAGTTCTAGATAATTCCTTTGATGTTTATGTTCTTGAACTTAGCAGTTTTCAATTAGATGATATAGTTAATTTCTCTCCAGACATAGCAGTAATAACTAATCTAAGTCCTGATCATTTGGATAGGTATAAAAATAATTTTGAAAGTTATATAAAATCTAAGTTAAAAATTTCTTTAAATCAAAATACAACTCAATTTTTAATAATTAATGCAAACGATCTTAATTTGATGAATGCAATCAAAAAAAACTCCATAAAATCCAAAAAATATTATTATGGTTATAAAATTGATGGTCCATCAACTACTTCATTAAAAAAAAATAAAATAAACATTGAACATTTAAATTCAAAAACTATGATTCCAATTACATCATTTCCACTAAAGGGCCGTCATAATCTGCTTAATGCAATGGCTGCTTCAACAGTTGCTTCTATATTAAACATAGATAAAAATATTATTCGCAAAAGCCTTGAAAGTTTCAAATCTCTCCCACACCGACTTGAGCATGTTTTGAAAATTCATGATGTTAACTACATCAATGACTCTAAGGCGACTAATGTTAACGCAACATTTTATGCTCTTCAAACGATTAATTCCAAAGGTATATGGATTGCAGGAGGAGTTGATAAGGGTAATGATTATGGAGAACTTATTCCATTGGTTCAGGAAAAAATAAAAGCTATTATTTGTTTGGGAAAGGATAATGAAAAATTAATTAAAGTATTTCAAACCATTGTAAATATAATTGTTGAGACCGAATCCATTGATGAGGCGGTTAAAATTGCCCACAATATTGCTGAAAGAAAAGAGACTGTTATTTTATCACCAGCATGTGCAAGTTTTGATTTATTTAAAAATTATGAGGATAGAGGTGATCAATTTAAAAAAGCAGTAAGAAACTTATAGAATTAATTTGATGATAAAAAATATTTTTTTTAAAGGGGATACAGTTCTTTGGTGTATAATAGCTTTATTAGTGATATTTTCTTTTCTACCAGTCTTTAGTGCAAGTTCAAACCTTGCATTTGTTGTAGGTAAAGGAACACCTTATGGATATTTATTGAAGCACTTTATAATTATGACATTTGGTTTTTCATTAATTTATGTTTTTCATAAGGTCCCATTTATATATTTTAAGGGTATTTCCGTTTTAATGCTTCCAGTTGTTTTTATTTTGCTCATCTACACAGCTAGCCAGGGCAACATTATTAATGGAACTAATGCAAATAGATGGATTCAAATTCCAATAATTGGATTTAGTTTTCAAACATCGTCACTTGCTTCAATGGTATTAATGATGTATGTAGCTCATTACATTTCTAAAAATCATGATAAAATTATAACATTTGGAAATTCATTTTTATCTCTATGGATTCCTATTTTAGGTGTTCTGTTATTGATTTTTCCCTCAAACTTTTCTACTGCAATCATATTATTTAGTATGGTTATTATGCTTCTTTTCCTTGGTGGCTACCCCTTTAAATATTTATTTCTTATGTGTTCATCTGTTTTATTAGTTTTTATATTATTCGTAGTTAGTGCAAAAGCTTTTCCGGATTATATTCCAAATCGAGTTGATACTTGGGCAAATAGAATAACAAACTTTAGCTCATCAGAAAAAAATGCAAATTACCAAATAGAAAGATCAAAAATTGCAATTGCATCAGGAGGCCTATATGGTAAGGGTGCAGGTAAGAGTGTAATGAAAAACTTCTTGCCGCAAAGTTCATCAGATTTTATTTATGCTATCATTATTGAAGAATATGGTTTGATAGGTGGTGTTATTCTTATTTTTCTTTATTTGCTTCTACTCTTTAGAATTATTGTAATTTTTCATAAGACTGAAATTTTATTTGGGAAACTTTTGGTAGTAGGACTAGGTATCCCAATTGTTTTTCAAGCATTTATAAATATTGCCGTAACTGTTCAGCTTTTCCCTGTTACAGGACAAACACTCCCTTTGCTTAGTAGTGGTGGAACATCAGCATGGGTTAATTTTATTGCAATTGGAATTATTTTAAGTGTAAGTAATTCGATTAAAAAAGAAAACACTGGTGATAATCCTTTATATATTTTAAGTGAAGACAAATAAATATATTTTTTCTTGTGGAGGAACGGGAGGACATATTTTCCCTGCAGTTTCTCTTGCAAAACAAATTCAAAAAGAATATCCAAACGCAGAAATTCTCTTTGTAGGTTCCAATGGTAAAATGGAAATGAATAAGATTCCTGAGTTTGGATATAGAATAATTGGACTTCCAATTGATGGATTAAAGCGAAAAATAACTTTAAGTAATTTCATTTTTCCATTTAGACTTTTAATAAGTTTAATTAAATCACTTTTTATATTGATAGATTATAAACCTAATGTTGTTGTTGGAACCGGAGGTTATGCAAGTGGTCCTATTTTATTTATAGCTCAGATTTTAGGTTATCCCACTCTGATTCAAGAACAAAATTCGTATGCTGGAATAACAAACAAAATATTAGGTAAAAGAGCATCTAAGATAGCCGTTGCTTATCCTAACATGGAAAGGTTTTTTCCAAAAAATAAAATTGTTTTTACAGGGAATCCAATTCGTGGGGATATTTTATTAAAAATAGATAAAACTAAAGCAAAACTGCATTTTGATTTAGACCCTAATCTTCCAGTAATCGGAATTTCTGGAGGTAGTCAGGGAGCTAGAAAGATAAATACAGTCATTGAAAAAAATCTTAATCTTTTTAAAAAGTTAAATGTTCAAATTTTATGGCAATGTGGAGTTGCTTATTATGATTTTTATAAAAAAAATCAAAATACCAAAATCAAAGTAATACCATTTGTAAAAAGAATTGATTTCTGGTATAAGTCAATTGATTTATTGATTTCTAGATCTGGAGCATCTACAGTATCCGAAATTTGCTCAACACAAACACCCTCAATATTGATCCCATCACCAAATGTAACAGCAAATCATCAATTTCATAATGCAATGGTTTTATTTAATCAAAAAGCATCTTATTTAATTGAAGAAAAAAATATTGATAATCAGTTTAAGTCTACTTTAGAAAAAATATGGTTAAGTGATAAAATTAAAAATCGGATGAAACATGAATTAAAAAAATTATCAAAGCCTAATTCAACAAAAGAAATTACTAACTGCATAAAAGATATTTTAAATTGAAAAATAAAAATTTATATTTTTTATTAGGCATCGGTGGGATTGGAATGTCTTCTATTGCTCAATATTTAATATTGAAAGGCCACAAGGTTTATGGTTTTGATAATAGTCATTCTTCTATAACAAAAATGCTTGAAAATAAGGGTATAATCATAAATTATGATAATTCAATTAAAAAATTAGAATTGATTTCCCAAAAAAATGTTGAGGTAATTTATTCCTCCGCAATTAAGAAAGATCATCCTGTATTTTCCTTTTTCGTTAACAAAGGTTTTAAACCAATTAAAAGAGCTGCCTTTTTAGCATCAATTGTTAATGAATCTGAATCTTATGCTATTTCAGGAACGCATGGTAAGACAACCACAAGTGCAATATTAACGCACATTTTTGACTATTCAAATTTATCTTTCAGTGCGTTTGTTGGGGGATTAATTCTACCATATAAAACAAACTTTATAAATAATGGTTTTGAAAAGACAATTGTTGAAGCAGATGAATATGATCGTTCTTTTTTGAATCTCAACCCATTTTCAGCTTGTATAACATCAATTGATGCAGATCATTTAGATGTATATAAAAATCATGAATCAATCAAGGATGCTTTTACCAAATTTTCTAAAAAGGTCAAAGGCAATTTAATTATTCACAATAGTGTTCCACTAAGTGGTTTAACATATGGAATAAATTCAAATTCTGATTATGAATTTACGATTATAAATCAAACTGATTTAGGATATTTTGTAGACTTAAAAACACCAAAAGAAAATATATCAAATATATTCTGTAAAATCACTGGCTATCATAATCTAGAAAATATGTTAGCCGCTGTTGCTCTTGCTGATCAATCTAAATTAGATTTGAAAAATATTGTTTCATCTCTAAATTCATTTGGTGGAATTTTAAGAAGAATGAATATTCATCAATTTAAAAATAAAATAATAGTAGACGATTATGCCCATCATCCAACAGAAATTTCGGCAGTTCATGATACATTGAGAAATAAATATCCAGAATACGATATTGAAGTAGTTTTTCAACCTCATCTATATTCTAGAACTCGAGATTTTATGAATGATTTTGCAAAGGAATTATCCAAGTTTGATAGTATAAAAATTATGGATATTTATCCAGCAAGAGAACACCCAATTCAAGGAGTTAATAGTAAAAAACTAATTGATAAATTATCTAAAGAGGCAAATTATCTCGATTCCAAAGATTTTAATGAAAATATTTATTCAAATAAATGTAAAGTAATTGCTATTCTTGGAGCAGGAAATATTGGTGAGTTTCTAGAAAGTTTTCTAAAAATAAAAAAATGAATAAAGAAAAAATAATTCTTTTAATCGTAACTATTTTGATAATCTATATGGTTGTTTTCTCTCAATTAAAAAATAGATCTAGAATTAATAATCAACTAGATATTTCATTTAACAATAATATTTCAAGACTTTTGAATGATACTCTAGTTAATAAATTGTTGATACAAAACATGCAGTTTGATAAAAATGAATCAATTCTTACTTTAGATTTGAAAAAAATTGAAGATTTTTTAGAGATTCAGCCAGAAATTTTAAATGCTGAGGTATACTTGTTACCAGATGGAAAGTTGAAAACTAAAATTTTTGAAAGGAGACCTATAATTAGAATGCATCAAGATGGATTTTATTTAGATGAGCACGGTGTAAAAATACCCTTATCAAAAAACCATATTTATAAGGTTCCAATTTTTTCTGATTCTTTCAAAAATCAAAATATTGATGAAATAATATATCTAACAAAAATAATGTCTAGTGATATTTTTTTTAAAAACGAATTTTCAGAAATGTGGATTGAGAACAATCAATATTATATGAGATTTAGAAATTTTGATTTCAATATTTTATGGGGAGATAATACAAAGACCTATGAAAAATTAAAAAAACTCAAGGCGTTCTGCATCTTCATTCAAAATGATAGTCTAGATGTTAGTCCAAAGAAAATTGATTTATCGATTGAGAGCCAAATAGTAGCAACAGATTAATGGAAAAAAATAATATTTTATCGGTAGGATTAGACATTGGAACAACTAAAATTGTTGCAATGGTTGGTGTTAAAAATGAATTTAATAAATTCGAGATTCTAGGTACAGGAAAATCTGAAAGTCTAGGAGTTCACAGGGGTGTGGTTAATAATATAACACAAACAATTCAATCAATTCAGACTGCAGTTAATGATGCAAATGACTCCTCAGGTCATGAAATCAGCGAGGTTGTTGTTGGTATAGCTGGTCAACATATAAGAAGCTTACAGCATAGCGATTATATAACTAGAAGTAACCCTCAAGAGGTTATTGATCAAAATGATATTGAAAAACTTATTCAACAGGTTTATAAGCTGGTTATGTTACCAGGCGAGGAAATTATTCATGTACTTCCTCAAGAATATAAAGTTGACGGTCAGGCTGAGATAAAAGAGCCAATTGGTATGTATGGAGGAAGACTTGAAGCCAACTTTCACGTGGTTGTTGGACAAGTTTCATCAATTAAAAATATTGGTAGATGTATCAAAAGTGCTGGTCTAAAAATGGGAGATATAACACTTGAGCCACTTGCCTCTGCAGATGCTGTATTGAGTAATGAGGAGAAAGAGGCTGGTGTAGCTCTTATTGATATTGGAGGAGGAACTACTGACCTTGCAATCTTCAAAGATGATATAATTAGACATACAGCTGTAATTCCTTTTGGAGGAAATGTCATAACAGAGGATATAAAAGAAGGATGCTCTATAATTGAGAAACAAGCAGAACTTTTAAAAATTAAGTTTGGATCAGCATGGCCAGGAGAGAACAAGGATACAGAAATAGTATCAATTCCTGGTTTAAGAGGAAGAGAACCAAAAGAAATTTCATTAAAAACTTTATCAAAAATTATAAATGCTAGAGTAGTTGAAATAATAGAACAAGTTTTTTTAGAAATTAAAAACTATGGACACAGTGATCAAAAAAATAAGTTAATAGCAGGAATTGTTTTAACTGGAGGTGGTAGTCAACTGAACCATTTAAAACAATTGGTTGAGTACATAACTGGAATGGATACTCGGATAGGCTATCCGGGTGAACATCTTGCAGGTGACACAAATAAAAATATAGGGCCAATTTTTTCAACAGCTGTGGGATTATTGATGAACTCAATTAATAAGAAAAAATTTAATTCTGAATTTAGTGAAGATCAAGGTCAGACAGAAAAAAATGAAAAGACAGTTCAGGATGAAGAAAATATAAATTCGAAGAATAGTCAAACAATTTTTGAAAAATGGGTTGATAAATTCAAGGAATTTCTAGATAATGCGTAAAAAAAAAATATGAATCAAGAAAACAATACAAATTTTAGTTTTGATTTACCAAAAAATAGAAGTAATGTTATTAAGGTTATTGGTGTAGGTGGTGGGGGAAGTAATGCAATAAACTATATGTTTAAACAAGGAATTATTGGGGTTGATTTTGTTGTCTGTAATACAGATGCTCAAGCCTTAAATGAAAGTTCTGTACCAATTAAAATTCAACTTGGAGCTAATTTAACCGAAGGTTTGGGAGCAGGGGCTAATCCTGAGGTAGGAGCAAATGCTGCTCAAGAAAGTTACGATGATTTAAAAAACTTGTTAGATACCCAAACAAAAATGATATTCATAACCGCAGGGATGGGTGGGGGTACCGGGACTGGGGCGGCTCCTATTATTGCAAAAATGGCTCGTGAATTAGATATACTTACAGTTGGGATTATTACTATGCCTTTTCAGTTTGAAGGAAAATTAAGATTAGATCAGGCTCAGGTTGGACTTGAAAATATCAAAAAGGAGGTTGATTCTTTAGTTGTAATTAATAATAATAAATTAAGAGAAGTATATGGAAATCTTGGTTTTAAATCAGGATTTGCAAAGGCAGATGAGGTTTTATCAAAAGCGGATAGGGGAATTGATGAGGTAATTACTCATCATTATACCCAGAATATTGATCTCAAAGACGCAAAAACAGTTTTAAAAAATAGTGGTTCTGCAATAATGGGTTCTGGAACCTCCAGCGGAAATAATAGGGCACAGGAGGCCATTGTTAAAGCACTTGATTCACCTTTATTAAATGATAATAAAATAACTGGAAGTAAAAATGTTTTATTATTAATAGTTTCGGGAAAAGAAGAAATTACAATTGATGAAATTGGAGAAATTAATGATTATATCCAATCCGAAGCAGGAAATAATACAAATATTATTATGGGTATTGGAGAAGATGAAAAACTTCAGGATTCAATTTCGGTGACTATAATCGCAACTGGCTTTGATGTTGATCAGCAAAATGATATTGTTAACACTGAACCAAAGAAAATAATTCACACTCTTGAATCTGAACAAAAAATGGAACATATTCTTATATCAGAAAATGAAAATAAAAATAGTATGTTAAATACTAACCTAGTAGCTGAGGAATATGAATCAAATGAAATTGATAAGCCAAATTATAGTATTTTATTGACTGAAGAAGTTTTAGATATTGATGTTGAATACGAAAAGATTGAATACAATAATCCTGATCAAAGATTAAGAAATGATAATCAGTCAAAATCAGATTTAGATACAAAATTTGATGATTTTAATGACAATTTTATAATTAATGACTTAAGTGAAGATATCAATCAATTTGAAATAGAAGATGAAGAAATTTTAGAGTCAAACCAAAAAAATCAAACTTCTTTTGATTTTGACATTTCTTTAGGAAAATTTAACGAAGATATTAATAATGAAAATGAAATTAAATTTGATCTAAAAAAAGATGTCTCGATACCAAAAGACATAAATGATCATAAAACAAAACATCCTTCCGATGTTGATATAAATATTAATAATGAGTCCATAGGTCAAGATTCGAAAATCAGCTTTGTCAAAAAAGATAATGGTATAGCCAATTTTGAAATTGCTGATATTGAAGTAAATGACCCTGAAGTATTATCTCCTAAAATTGAAGATCAAAACCCTTTTGAAAAATCAATTGATCAAACTAGTATTGATGAGAAGAAAAATAGAATGATTCACTTAAAAGAATTTAATTACTCATTTAATAACTCAACAAATAAAATAGATGAATTGGAAAAACAGCCTGCATATAAAAGAAGCGGACTAAATTTAGAAGATGATCACATAAATAATGAAAATAATTCAGACATAATTATTCAAACAGATGAAGATGAAAATGTAAATTTAAAGTCAAACAATTCTTTTCTTCATGATAATGCAGATTAAAATTTATAACAAATGAAATTGGAAGAAAAATTAACAAAATCCATTATAGAGTCAATGAAATCTAAGGATGTGATCCGATTGGAGTCTTTAAGATCAATAAAGTCAGCTTTACTTCTATTAAAAACAAAAAATAGGAAGAAAATAATATCAGAAATTGAAGAGATTCAAATGCTTCAAAAACTAGTTAAACAAAGAAAAGAAAGTGCAAGTATTTACAGGTATCAAAATAGGCTTGATTTAGCTCAACAAGAAGAGACTCAATCTAAAATAATTTCTGAATTTCTTCCAAAACAATTTTCGAAAGAGGAGATTGAAAACATAATCGATAAAATTATATTTGAAACTAAAGCTTCAAGTATTAAAGACATGGGTAAAGTAATGTCTGAAGCTACATTAAGATTGGCAGGTAAAGCTGAAGGTAAAACAGTATCAATTATAGTTAGAGAGAAATTAATGTAAGAATAAAGTATTCATTGGCCCAGTAGTTCAACTGGATAGAATATCAGATTTCGGCTCTGAGGGTTGGGGGTTCGAATCCTCCCTGGGTCACTTAAACATAATTTTTAATTATAGTTCGGTAGTGTTGAGTATTCTTTTGAATAATAGAGCATTTGATCTGTAAAACTAATAGGCTGTTCAATTATAATGTCAATAATTTCATTTGATTTATTTTTAATGGGTATCAAATTTGGATTTATAAAACCACTGTACGGGGCAGATGTAAATTTTTTGTTTCTATCTAAAATCTCTTTATGAAGATCATAATCTATTTTTACTCCATAATCTTCAACTAAATTTTTCCCTGCTTCATAGTCTCCCTCAGATTTTATTCTTTGAATTTCTTTAAGTAAAACACCAAAAAGGTCTGTTAATTTTTCATAATCATTAATTATAAAATATGTTTTGTTATCATCTATAATTTTTTCAATTATATTATCTTTTAAGCCTTTTTGATAAACCCACTTCGATATCATTTGACGATTTCTCATGTGAGATTCTTCAATGTTATTTCCTAGCTTAATTCTTATTAGCTGGGTCATAAGACCATTCCTAATATATCCATTATATTGGGCTATGGTATATTCTTTTATTTTATCTGTGATACCTATATCCTTCATTTTAGGGTTTGCAATGAAATATAATCCAACTAAATCAGCTCTGGCCTCCTCTAGAGTTGAACTATAGCTTTTTAAAGTTTCTTTTGGAGTTCCAACTCCATCAATAATCTTACCACTGGCATGTCCTATTACTTCATGAAGGGCTGTGTGAAGGTCATCTGCTTCGTTACCATATTCTTTTTCAATTTCTATTTCATCTATGTTGTATGCAAATTCATTAATTCTTCCACTACTTCCTGCATTAGCATAGGAAAATAATATATTACCCAATGATACAGATTTAGACCCATGTTTAGCTCTAATCCAATTTGCATTAGGTAAATTAATTCCAATTGGAGAAGAAGGAGATGTAGCTCCAGCTTCTGAGGCCACGTTAACTGTATTGTAAGAAATACCAACAACATTTTTTCTTTTATGATTATCTGAAATTGTTGAATTATCTTCAAACCACTGTGCATGTTTAGAAAGTGCATCCATCTTTTTACTCATTTCGAAATCTTTTATTTGAACCACAGATTCAAATGAAGCTTTGTATGCCATAGGGTCATTATAAACTTCAATAAAACCATTAATGTAATCAATATCTCCCTCTAAAGTGTTGACCCATTCAATATTATAATCATCCCAAGTTTTTAAATCCCCTGTTTTGTAATATTTTATTAGTAATCCAAATGCTTTTTTTTGTTGATCATTTTCGGAAACCGACATAGCTTTTTCAAGCCAGAAAATAATTTCTTCAATTGAGTTTGAATACATTCCATCTAGCTTCCAAACTTTCTCTTTGATAACACCATCAACTTTTATTAATTTTGAATTTAATCCAAGAGATATTGGTTTTTTTGGGTCATCTAAATTTATTTTTTTGTAAAAATCATTAACCTCTGATTCAGTTATATTATCATCATAAAAGTTAATGGCTGAACCCTTGACTAAACCAATTTTTGGATCTAGATTAACTTTTTTTAAATCTTTTGAATTAAAAATAGCGTCAAATGCATCATAATTTAGCGAGGTTTTGGACTCATCCAAAAGATCCTTTAAATATTTTTTTGAAAATTTTGGAATAAATTTATCATTCGAGTAGTGATGATGAATTCCATTTGAAAACCAGATTTTTTTTAAATAAATTTCGAATTCCTTCCATGAATTCGATGATCTGTCTCCATTAAAATTTTGATAAATATTTTCTAAAGCTCTTCTGATTGATAAATTATGCTTGTAGTTTTGATCATACATAATGTCTCTTCCTGACAAACCTGCTTGCGTTAGATAGTATACTAATTTCTTTTGATTAAGGTTTAATTTTTCAAAACTTGGGATTTTATATCTTAATATTCTTGTATCAGAGAATTGTTCAGAAAAAAACGAAAATTTATTTTTAGTCAGATCATTTTTACACCCTAAAAAAATGAAGGATATAAATAAGACTTTAAGTAAAATATGTTTCATATTAGTATTTATGAAATAACTTTATTCGACTTTAAATTTTTTAATTTTTTTTGTGTTTATTCCATCAAAATGTTCAACAGTTGTCCCTTTGAGTATTTTAAAGTATTGAGTTTTTTTACTTGTACCTACTATTCTCCAATAAATTTTTTTTTCTTTTTTATCATAATTTACTATTTCCACTCCAGAACGAAATCCTCCGTCAGTATCTTCATATATAATTAGACCATCTTCGCTTTTTAAGTAAAAACATTCTTTATCTTTTGATTCACACCACTTTCCATCTAAAAATTTATATGGATCAATATTTTGAAGAAAAATTAATATGATTAGGTGAGTTATGTAGAACATAAATTTAATTTAAATTCAAAAATAAGATTATTTAACTATTTCATCAAAATTAAAACCTTTTCTTTCTTCTGAAAATCCAAAATGTCATAAAAAATAAAATCAGAATAAATACTTCAAAATAGATTAAATAATATGGCCACTCTCCAATTATAAGGGGATTATTAACCTCAGGAGGCTTATTTAAATACATGTAGTTTGATTTTATCAAATAATTTATAGGCATAAGAATTATCATTAATAAATTTAAGTTTAGGATTGTTTTAAACCATGAGTAAGGCCTCAATTTAAAGTTCAAATATAAAAGCAGATAAAATGGTATTAGGATTATTAGACTGTGACTTACATAGTATACTAAATATTCTAGAATACTTCCGTCGTAATCATTAATTTGAGGTGTAAGTAAAGCAACTATTCCCCCAATAACTCCTCCATAAAAACTAAATTCAAATATGCTTTTATTATTTTTAATGAATAAGATCGTAATACAAATAAGGCCATTAATACTGCAAAGATGTAAAGGTAGGTGTTCTCTAATAGTCCACTGATTTGAAACTACGTTTCCAGTATGAGAAAACAAGGTTGATAAAAGCAAAATAAAACTCAATAACTTTGCAATTTTTAAATTTTGTTTTTCATTTAGTGATCTTCCCAAAGTCAAAAAAAAACACATACAAAAAAAACTTATTGAAGTATTTCTAAACCATTCAATGGATAAAAAATCAATAGTATAAGTGTCCATTAATTAAATATAAAAAAACTTAATGATTATAAATTATTTTATATTGACTTTAGTTCAGAAATAGTTTTCCTAGGATTTTTTGATTTAAAAACAAAACTTCCTGCTACAAGAACATCAGCACCAAGTTTAATTATTTTTTTTGCATTTTCATATGTAACTCCTCCGTCAATTTCTATCAAAGCATTACTATTCTTTGATATAATTAAATTTTTTAATTCTTGAGTTTTTATATAAGTGTTTTCTATAAACTTTTGACCACCAAAACCCGGATTAACGCTCATTAAACATACCAGATCTATTTCATTAATAATTGAATTTAATGCACTAACTGGTGTATGAGGATTAATTGCAACTCCAGCCTTTACTCCTAGGTCTTTAATTTCCTGGACAGATCTGTGTAAGTGATTACAAGCCTCATAGTGAATAGTTATGATTTCAGAGTTTAGGTCAGCAAATTTTTTTATGTATTTATCTGGCTCTAAAATCATTAGATGTACATCTAATGGTTTTTTTGCATGAAAACTAATTGATTGTAAAACGGGGATTCCAAATGATATATTCGGGACAAAAACGCCATCCATTATATCTATGTGAAACCAATCAGCTTCACTTTCGTTTATCATTTTGCAGTCCCTTTCTAAATTTCCAAAATCTGCAGCAAGTATAGAGGGAGCAATTAACTTGTCCATGATTTATGATTTAACCAAGGTAAGTTTTCAAAATTTTACTTCTGGAAGTGTTTTTAAGTCTTCTAATCGCTTTTTCTTTAATTTGTCTAACACGTTCTCTTGTTAAATCAAATGTTTCTCCGATTTCTTCCAGTGTCATCGCGTGTTGATTGCCTAAACCAAAGTAAAGTCTTACAACGTCAGCTTCCCTTGGGGTTAGTGTTTCGAGGGCCCTTTCAATTTCAGTTCTAAGAGATTCATGTAGAAGGGTTTTATCTGGATTTGGAGATTCACCAATATTTAAAACGTCATAAAGATTTGAATCCTCACCTTCAACTAATGGGGCATCCATTGAAACGTGTCTTCCTGAGTTTTTTAGTGATTCTTTGACGTCATTAATTGTCATATCTAATTCTTTCGCAATTTCTTCAGCTGATGGCTGGCGTTCATGGGCTTGTTCGAGAAAAGCATAAGTTTTATTTATTTTGTTAATTGATCCAATTTTGTTAAGAGGTAGTCTGACAATTCTTGATTGTTCTGCTAATGCCTGAAGAATTGATTGTCTTATCCACCAAACTGCATATGAAATGAACTTAAATCCTCTTGTTTCATCAAAACGTTGAGCAGCTTTAATTAAGCCCAAGTTACCTTCGTTAATCAAATCAGGGAGGGTTAAGCCTTGATTTTGATATTGTTTGGCAACAGAAACAACGAATCTTAAATTTGCCTTAGTTAATTTTTCTAAGGCAACTTGATCACCATCCTTGATTCTTTGAGCTAATTCAACTTCCTCTTCAGCTGTAATTAAATCAACTTTACCAATTTCTTGAAGATATTTATCTAGTGATGCAGTTTCTCTGTTTGTTACTTGTTTTGTTATTTTTAGCTGTCTCATCTGTAGCGTTTCTTTTTTTTATTTATACGTATTAAAAACAAAAAGGTTACAAAAATGAAATAAATAAATCATTTACTTTCTCTCAGGTCTTTCCAATAGTGCTTTTCTTGATACTTTTTCTTTTCTTGTTCTTGGATCAATTCCAAAATATTTAACTTCCAGTAAATCACCAATTTTGAGAACTTTATTAACATTTTCTGTTCTTTCCCACGCAATTTCACTAATATGAAGTAAAACTTCGTTTCCCGGTGCATCAACGTACTCAACAACAGCCCCAAAATCGAGAATTTTGATAACTTTAACCTTATATATATTTCCTTTTTCTGGTTTAAATAATAAAGAATCTATTTTTGACAGCACAATTTCAATTCCTTTTTCAGCTGTACCAAGGATTTCAACAATACCCTCTTCTGTTTCGGGATCTTCATTTATTACAATTGTACATCCGGTTTCTTTTTGAAGCTCTTGAATCACTTTACCCCCAGGACCAATGAATGGACCAATGAATTCATTTGGTATTTTTTTTGTAATAATTTTTGGTGAGTGTGGTTTTACATCAGGATTTGGTTTTTCAATGGTTTCGATTAATTTATCCAAAATTTGTAATCTTCCTTCTCTTGCTTGTTTTAGTGCTTTTACCAAAATTTCATAGGACAGACCTTTAATCTTGATATCCATTTGACATGCGGTTATTCCCTTAGAAGTTCCAGTAACTTTAAAATCCATATCACCTAAATGATCCTCATCTCCCAAAATATCACTCAAAACAGCATGCCTTTTGCCATCTGATATCAAACCCATTGCAATGCCTGAAACTGGTCTTGATATTTGAACACCAGCATCCATCAATGCCATTGTTCCAGCACAAACTGAAGCCATTGATGAAGACCCATTGGATTCTAATACTTCTGATACCACCCGAACTGTATAAGGACAATCATCTGGAACCACTCCTTTTAGGCCTCTCTGTGCAAGATTTCCATGCCCAATTTCTCTTCTTGAAGTTCCACGTAAAGGTCTTGCTTCACCAGTACAGAATGGTGGAAAGTTATAATGAAGATAGAATTTTTCTTCCCCTTCATATGAGGGCATATCAATTTTATTAGCCTCTCTTGATGTTCCCAATGTCACTGTTGCTAATGCTTGTGTTTCACCTCTTGAAAAAATTGAAGACCCATGTGTAGATGGCAAGTAGTCAACCTCACACCAAATCGGTCTGATTTCATCTGTTTTTCTACCATCCAATCTAATACCTTCGCTAAGAGTAAGTTCTCGAATTGCATGTTTTTCTGCTTTTTTATGGTAATCATTAATTAGATCTCCATATTCTTCATTTTCTTCTTCGGTAAAAGAATCTTTCACTTCTTCTTTAACTTCAGAAAATGCTCTGCTTCTTTCGCTTTTTGAAGTTCCTTTTTTAGCAATTTTATAACATTTATCGTACGTTAAACTATGTATCTTCTTTTCAAGTTCTTCGTTACTTTTTAGAGTTTCATAATCTCTAACTTCTTTTTTTCCAACTGCTTTTGATAATTTGATTTGGGCATCAATCTGAATTTTAATTGCATCATGAGCGAATTTTATTGCATCGGCCATTTCTTCCTCTGAAATTTCATTCATTTCGCCTTCAACCATCATAACTGAATCATAAGATGCACCAACAATCATGTCTATGTCAGATTCTTCTAGTTGAGTTCTGCTGGGGTTGATTATGAATTCATCTTTTAAACGAGCTACTCTAACTTCAGAAATGGGGCACTCAAATGGAAAATCACTTAATTGAATAGCTGTAGAAGCTGCAAGTCCAGCTAGTGAGTCAGGCATAACATCTTCATCATTTGACATTAATTGAATCATAACTTGAGTTTCTGCGTGATAATCTTTCGGGAACAAAGGGCGTAAAACTCTATCAACTAGTCTCATTGTCAATATTTCAGCATCACTTGGTCTAGCTTCTCTTTTAAAAAATCCACCCGGATATTTTCCTGCGGCGGCAAATTTTTCTCTATAATCAACTGTCAAGGGTAAAAAATCAACACTACTAGATTCATAACTTGAAACTACGGTACATAAAAGCATCGCATTGCCCATTTTAACTACTACTGATCCGTGAGCTTGCTTAGCTAATTTTCCAGTTTCTAAGGTAATAAAACGTCCATCTGATAATTCTATTTTTTCTGTAAATACTTTTGGTTTCATTTTTCAAGGTTTAGATTATTGTTGTGTGCTTTTGCAACCAATGAAAAATATAAAAGGCAAACTATTTTCTTATTTTGAGTTCTTTAATAATTGAACGGTACTTTTCGATGTCCTTAGATTTAAGATAATCAAGAAGATTTCTTCTTTTACCAACTAGACTTACCAAAGCTCTTTCAGTGTTAAAATCTTTTTTATTTTTTTTTAAGTGGTTTGATAAGTGATTTATTCTATTTGAAAACAAGGCAATTTGACCTTCCGTTGAACCAGTGTTAGACTTGGATTTTCCGTATTTTTTAAAAATATCTTCTTTAATTTCTTTTGTGATGTACATTAAAAATTTTTTAATTTATTTTTTTTAAACTCGATTTCGAGTGCAAATATAAATAATTTTAACAATTATAAATTTTTTCAGGGTCTCAATGGTCTATTTAAGACCAAATCAATATAATCATTAATTTTATTTTTTAATTGGCTTCTGTGTACAATGAAATCTAGGAAACCTTTTTCTTTTAAAAATTCACTTTTTTGAAATCCAGGAGGTAGATCTTTTCCAGTTGTATCTTTAACAACTCTGGGTCCTGCGAATGCAATCAAGGCATTTGGTTCAGCGATATTTATATCACCTAACATAGCAAAGGATGCCGTAGTTCCACCAGTTGTTGGATCAGTACATAAAGAAATATATGGTAGTTTTGCCTCAGCCAAATGAGCAAGCTTTGCTGACGTTTTTGCCATTTGCATTAACGAAGTAGCTGATTCCATCATTCTTGCTCCTCCTGATTTAGATATAATTAGAAGAGGATAGGAGTTTTTGACACAAAAATCTGTTGCTCTAGCTATTTTTTCTCCAACAACTGAACCCATCGAGCCACCTATAAAAGCAAAATCCATACAACAAACAACTACTTCTTTACCTTTAGATTTTCCAACTGCAGATCTTAAAGCATCTTTTAAATTTGTTTTCTTTTGAGCTTCTATTATTCTGTCTTTATAATTTTTATTATCAACAAACTTTAAAAAATCTTTTGGTTTTAACCCTTCATCCAACTCTTCAAAATCATTATCATCAAAAATAATTTCAAAATATTCTTTGCTACCTATGTGGATGTGATAGTCGTCTTCTGGACTTACATAAAAATTTTCAGCTAATTCTTTGGTTTCAACAACTTTTCCAGAAGGAGTTTTGTACCATAATCCTTCAGGAATATTTTTTTTCTCTTCTGTGCTTGTTAAAATCCCCTTTTTACTTCTTTTAAACCAACTCATAAGAATAAGATATCTTTTAATCTAATGTATTAACATTATTTAAATCTTCAAAAGCTTTTTTTAAACGTTCAATAAACGTTTTTTCTCCTAATCTAAGCCATATTCTTGGGTCATAATATTTTTTATTTGGAATATCTGCCCCTTCTGGATTTCCAATTTGAGAATTTAAATAATCAAATTTATTATTCATGTAATCTCTTATTCCTTCTGTAAATGCATATTGTAAATCAGTATCAATATTCATTTTAACAACACCATAACCGATAGCCTCTTTAATTTCTTCTTTCGACGAGCCTGATCCTCCATGAAAAACAAAGTCAACAGGGTTATATGGTAAATCGAGTGTTTTTGAAATGTGTTCCTGAGAATTTTTTAAGATTTTAGGAGTTAGCTTAACATTTCCTGGTTTATATACCCCATGAACGTTTCCAAATGCGGCAGCAATCATAAACTGTGGGCTTATCATAGTTAATTCCTTATAAGCGTATAATACCTCTTCTGGTTGTGTGTATAATTTAGAAATGTCTATACTAGTATTGTCTACACCATCCTCCTCACCTCCGGTTACACCTAATTCAATTTCTAATGTCATTTCCATCAATGACATTCTTTGAAGATATTTTTTGCAAATTTCAATGTTCTCAATCAAAGGTTCTTCGGAAAGATCTATCATATGAGAACTAAATAATGAAACTCCATTTTTATTAAAATAATCTTCATTTGCATCTAATAATCCGTCAATCCATGGTAATAATTTCTTTGAGCAATGATCTGTGTGGAGAATAACGTATGCTCCATAGCGTCTTGCTAATTCATGGATATGTTTTGCTCCTGCAATTGCTCCATAAATAGCAGATTTTTGATTTTCATTGGATAAAGCTTTTCCTGAATTAAATTGAGATCCACCGTTTGAAAATTGAATAATCACAGGGCTTTTGAGAGTAGAGGCAGTTTCGAGAACAGCATTAATTGAATTTGAGCCAATCACATTTACAGCGGGAAGTGCGAATTTTTTTGCTTTAGCCAATTCAAAAACTTTTTGAACATTTTTTCCAGTTACAACTCCAGGAGGAAAGGATAAATTCATTGGTATCTAATTTTTTGGCAATATTAAGCAATATTATTAAAAAGGATAATTGATTCCAATATTAAATACAGCTTGTTTCAAAGAAAACTCTGAAAGCCATCTTTTATTCTTTTCAAGGGATGGATTAAAAGTCTTGAAACCAGTATCAAATCGAAATACAAAAAAATCAAAATCATATCTTAACCCAACCCCTGATCCGATTGCTATCTCACTTAAATCTGAAATTTTATCAAAACTTGCTCTAGGGTCAGTTACATTATCTTGAAAATTCCAAATATTTCCTGAATCAATAAATAAAGCACCTTTAAGTGAACCAATAACTGGGAAGCGATATTCCATGTTGATTGAAATTTTTAAATTAGCTTCATTGAATTCATTATTATTATCACTGGTTCCTGGACCTAATTTATATGCTTTCCATGCCCTATTATCGTTTGCCCCTCCTGCGAAATATGATCTAGAGAATGGTATATTCACTGAATTTCCAATTGGTAAAGCTACACCACTAAAAAATCTAAATGCAAAAATTCGATCTCGGCCTAGTGGTAAATGTCGAATAAAATCAACATCAGTTTTTATGTATTGAGAGGGAGTGACTCCATTAATTTCATAATTTCCATCCGTATTTTTCTGCGATGTTAGCTCAAGAAATTTGTTTAATAAGCTTCCAACCCATTCAAATTTCCACCTGAACTGATAAAAATCCTGATCGAGTATACTTTCTTGATTATTATAGTTTAAGCTTAATGATGACCCTAAAATCAAATTATTTACTGTTAACCTATTTCTTCTTTCACTTATACTTCTTAATAAATCTTTATCATTATCACTTAATGATGATATTGAACCATTTTTAACATTATTGATGAATAAATTTGTTCCATAAGGTATTTTTAAGTTATTATTTGGATCAAAATAATTATCTGTTAATTCTGAATTTCTTGCGATTGTATTTAATCTATCATAAGAATTTCTGTATACATTAAAATAATTTTCAACATTTTTGTTATTGACAAACTCTAAGTCAATTAATTTAAAAATAAATCTTTTGTTAGTTGATGGTCTCCATTTGTATTCAAATGTTGTCCCAAAATATTGTTTATCGAGACCAATATTTTCTTGTAAAGTAGTTCCAAAAGTTATTTGGGTGCTTGGATTCATTTCTTTTGCAATTAGTTTTTCAAAAGAAAAAGGTGATAAAATTTTTGGGAATCTAATTTTAATATCACCTCCAAGCTCAAAAATATTAAAAAATCTATCGTTTGTATCTGCTGAATTTCTAGATGCTCCCAATGTGTTTTTTATTCCAAAATCTAAAATTTCTGTTCCTTTAAAAATGTTTCTTACACTGGTAGATAATCCAAAACCCATTCCTATATTTTGAATATTAGAATGAGATAAATCCATATCCAATCCAAGAGAAAACCTTTCCTTTGGGGTAAGATAGATTGATGAAGTAAGTGTGCTGTCGGAATTTTTTTGGTAAATAATACTTGGATATTTAAAGTTCCTTAATGAATTAAAATAACCATAAGTTTGAGCTCTATCTTTGTCACTATACCATTCATTTTTTTTGATAAAAATAGGATCTGTTATAGCTTTTTTTTTGTATTTAAGTTTTGTTTTTGAATAAATATTAAAATCATTGAAGTTATCCTGATAATCATACCTAAGACCTTCTTCATTCTGAGATTCAATAAATAAGTTGATCTCACTTACTTTAAATTTTTTATATGGTATTTCATAAAGTGAGTCCTTATCTCTTTTACGAATAGGATTTATTTTCAGTACAATAGCAATTTTTTTATCAATCCCGCTACTATCAATCTTTGCTATAAACTGAAGACTGTTTTCTTGAAAATTATATATACCATTATTTCTATACAATTTCAGTAATCTGTTTCTTTCGTCTTCTACACTTTTAATTATAAAAGGGTTTCCAGGTTTCAAAAAACTTTTGTTTAAATGGTTGATATATATATATTTTAAGTCACTAGTTTCAATTTCTTCGACAATATTATCAATTGTATATCTCTCATTAAGATCAACTAAGTATTTGATTTCCTCAAAATTATTTTTTAATTTTTTTCTATCATGTTTTATTTGAACATCAAAATACCCAAGGTTTTTATAATACTGTTTGAGTCTTTTAATATTCTTTGAAATTTCTGAACTATCAACTAAAGTTGGAAAATCACCATTTTTTACTAACCATGAATTGTATTTCAAATAATATATTTTAAGTTGCTCAACTTGTTTGGGAGATAATATTTTATTTAACCTTTCTTTTCTTCTTGGTTTTTTTTCAATCCAATTTTTAAAGTTTTGTTCTGGTGATTCTTTGGACCAACTATTTAGTTTATATTTTATTGAAGATATTAATAATCGTTTATCATTTTTTGGAAAAAGTAATTGATTAGCAAAATCTCTTTTTTTTTCCTGTCCATTTATAATTAATTTATTTTCAGATAAAGCAATTTGACCCTCTTTTAAAAATCTATCAGCACTACAGTTACTAAAGAGTATTGAAATAAAAAGTAGATTACGTAATTTAGGACTTAAATATTTCAAAAGAAATTTTATTTTCAATCAAAAGTACATTTTTTGAATGGTTACTAAAAGTCAGATTAAACAAATCAAACAATTAAAATATAAGAAGTATAGAGAAAAAACAGGCTTATTTGTGGCTGAAGGTAAAAAGATTGTTTTGGACTTGTTGAAAGCGAATCTAGATTTTATTTATGTTTTTACAACTAAAATAAATTTTGGTTTAGATAGTCATGTAATTTCAAAAAAAGACATGAGTTCATTAACTCATTTTAAAAACGGTAGTGATTATTTGGGAGTTTTTGTTAAGCCTTCAGTTAATCATAAAATGTTAAACAAAAACAGAACCCTAATAGCCCTTGATGAAATTTCTGACCCTGGAAACCTTGGAAATATAATAAGAACATGTGATTGGTTTGGCGTTAATCATATTATTTGTAGTAAAAATTCAGTTGATTGTTATAATCCAAAAGTTGTTCAGGCATCAATGGGATCAATTTCGAGAGTTTTTTGTCATTATATGGACATACCAAAATTTATAAAAAAAAACAATTATAAAATATATGTGACTGATTTAAATTCAAAATCAATCTATGAAACTCGTTTTGAGAAAAAGTCCATTTTAATTTTTGGAAGTGAGGCTAATGGAGTTTCGGATATGGTTATAAAGTATTCAGATGAAAAAATATCAATTCCTAAAAGTGGTAAAAATAAAAATATTGATAGTTTAAATATTGCCTCATCCGTTTCAATAGTTTTATCTGAAAAATTTAGGCAAAATAAATAATTATTCAAATGTAAAATTTATCACAACACCTCTTGAATACATTTTTTTTATATTTCCGGTCCACGGACTGCTTTTGTCATAATCAGAGATCAATTCATTCTCAATTGAAAAAATTCCCCTTATGGATGGAGAAAATTTAAAGTAATATAAGTAGAAGTCAAAACCGAAACCTAATTCATAATTTAATGATCTTGATTTTGTTCTAAAGACATTACTTGAATTATCATCAGTGTTTTTTGAATTACTGGAAAGATTATAATCAGTTGATATGCCAAATGTAACATAGGGTTTAAAATTATTTATTCTTTTGGCACTTATTTTAAGAAGTAAAGGAATGTGTATATAGGTTGATTTAACCTCTCTAATTAGATCATTTTCTGAGTTAAATAATGGTAATTCAGGATAAATCAAATCTCTTTGAGTATATAATAGTCCTGGCTCTAATCTCAAATTAAAAAATCTGTTTATTCTTAAATCACCTATTAACCCAACATTAAATCCTGAGTTTGAATTAACTTGAATGTCAGGATAATTATTTATTCTATAATAATCATCCACATATTCAAATTTGAAATCGTACGAATTAAGACCAACATAGTAACCATAATGAATTGGTTTTTCATCAAAATTTGGAAGATTTGTAATTCTCTCCTTGACAGAAGGGGATTGCCCCATAAGGTCATAAACCAAAAGAATAAGTATAAAAAAAATATATTTTTTATGGTTTGTTTGCACAATAAATAGAAACAACTCCAAAGGAGTATTGTTGAAATTTTATATTTATAAACCCATTTTTTGATAAAATATTGTTGAAAGAATTTTTATTTGGAAAATTTAATGTTGAATCGTATAAATATTTGTAGGCTTTAGCATCTTTTGATACTAGATATCCAATTATTGGTAAAAAAAAATTGGAACATATTTTAAAAAGATTTTTAAAAAGCTTACTTCGCGGGACCGATGTTTCGAGAATAACTAAAAGACCTTTTTTCTTCATTACACGAAAAACCTCCTTTAATGCCTTTTCAAGATTATCAAAATTTCTGACCCCAAATGCAATAGTGATGGCATCAAATGACTTGTCAGAAAAGTTCATGTTTTCAGCATCTCCTTCTATTAAATTAATTTTTTTTTCAAGTTTTAGTTTAATTATTTTTTTATTTCCTATTTCTAACATTTTATTAGAAATATCAATTCAAAATACTTGATTTTTTTTAATTTTAGATAATTCAATGGCTACTTCTGCTGTTCCTGTGGCAATATCCAGAGTTTTCCTAGGTTTTACTGAAGAAACTTTTTGTACCAACTTTTTTCGCCAAAAACGGTCTAAGCCAAATGATATAATTTTATTTACAATATCATAATTCAACGAAATATTATTAAACATCCTCGATATTTGTTTTTTCTTTGATTCATAAATATTGTAAGGTCTTACTTTTTTAATCATTCTACACCAAAGATAAATAAATTCTAACCTGAATCTTTGGAATAATGTTTACTAATTCTATTCATTGAATTTGTATATTTGATTAAATTTTTCCAGATATTATATGAAAATTGTTATTGCCGGTGCTGGTGAAGTTGGATTTCATCTAGCAAAACTTTTGTCTTTAGAATCATTGGAAATAACTCTAATTGATATAAATAAAGAATCATTAAGTTATGCTGAAAGTCATCTAGATATTAAAACAATAAAAGGTAATTGCGTTTCAATATCTATTTTAAAAGATGCCAGCGTTGGTAGTTCAGATCTTCTAATAGCTGTCACTGCTGAAGAGACAACAAATATCATGGTAGCTTCTTTATCAAAACAATTGGGATGCAAAAAAACAATTGCAAGAATTTCAACTATTGAATTTTTAAAACAAGGTGATTCTGTAAATTTTAAAAATATCGGTGTAGATGAATTAATTTCACCTGAGGATCTAGCAGCTAATGAAATACAGGAATTGTTGGATCAGTCTGCCTTTTTTAACAACCATAAATTTGACAATGGTGCTCTTACACTAGTGGGTACAACTCTTGAGGTTGAAGCTCCATTTGTTGGTAAAACAGTTATGGAGGCAGCTTCTGTATACAATGACTTGCATTTTATGCCGGTTGCTATTCAAAGAAAAGATGCACAAAGCTCAATAATCCCTAGGGGAGGTACAATATTCAACGAGGGTGATATTGCATATTTTATTACACTCAGGGAAGGTGTAAATGAAATTTATAAACTTGCAGGAAAAGTTAGAAAATCAGTCAAAAATGTTATGATTTTAGGTGGCGGAAAACTAGCATTTAATACTGCAAAAAAACTTATTCAAAATAAAATAAATGTTTCATTGATTGAGCAAAATAATTCAAAGGCAATTGACCTTGCGGATAAACTTCCTGATGCTGTTGTAATAAAAGGAGATGGAACTAATTTGGAATTATTAGAAGAAGAGAATTTAAATTTAATGGATGCTTTTATATCAGTCACTGGAAATTCTGAAACAAATATAATGTCATGTCTTATGGCAAATTCAAAAAATGTTTCTAAAACAGTCGCATTAGTTGAGAATATGGATTACTTTAAACTTTCACATTCCATAGGAATTGATAATTTAATTAATAAAAAACTACTTACTGCAAATACAATATTTAGATATATTAGAAGAGGTGATGTTGTTGAAATGACTATGTTAAATAATTTAGATGTTGAAATTTTAGAATTTATTGTTCATGATCAGTCAAAGGTTTGCGACAAAAAAATAAAAGATATTGATTTTCCAAGATCAGCTATAATTGGCGGGGTGATTAAGAATGGAAAAGGAATTATAGCTTTAGGAGATTATGTAGTTACCTCTGAGGATAGAGTCTTGGTTTGTTGTTTATCAGAAGCTCTAGAGAAAGTAGAAAGTCTTTTTTCTTAGTATGATTAGAATTAACCACAAATTAATTATTAATCTATTTGGAGTTTTACTCTTATTCAATAGTGCATTTATTTTTGTATCCACTTTGGTAAGTTTATATTTTAATGATGGTGTAACATTAGGTTTTTTTTATGCAGGCTTAATTGTCTCTTTTGTTGGATTTATACTTTTTTTTAGTACTAGAAAATATAATCAGCAAATTCAAAAAAAAGAGGTTTATATAATAGTTTCATTCGGATGGTTATTGATGATTTGTTCAGGAATGCTTCCATATATTTTTACAGATTCAATTCCTCAAATTTCATTTGCTTTTTTTGAGACCTCCTCTGGATATACTGCTACAGGTTCCACTGTAATTAATAATGTTGAAGATCTCCCTGCAAGTATTTTGTTTTGGAGAAGTACAACTCATTGGATAGGTGGAATGGGAATAATTGTTTTAGCTGTCGCAATTCTTCCCCTGCTCGGAATTGGTGGAATGCAACTTTTTTCCGCTGAAGCACCAGGTCCAAATGGTAGTAAACTGCATCCTAGAATAACAGATACAGCAAAAAGACTTTGGTATATTTACGTTGGATTAACTTTCGCAGAAACTTCATTATTAACTTTTGCAGGGATGGATTTTTTTGATGCAATTAATAATTCTATGAGTACTATTGCAACTGGAGGGTTTTCTACAAAAAATGTTAGTATTGCATATTGGAATAATTCCCCTCTTATTCAGTACATAATTATATTTTTTATGTTTATTTCCGGTGCAAATTTTGTTTTAAGTTATTTTGCATTAAAAGGAAAAATAAATAGATTTTTGAACGATGAGGAGTTTAAGGTCTATTTTATATTCGTTTTAATTTCAGTACTTGTTGTAGCTACAGTTTTATTTTTTAATGTTGATTTGACAAATTCAAAGTTTGATCATCCACAGATTTATGGAAGACTTGAAAGTTCTATTAGACATGCCCTATTTCAGGTTATTGCAATAATAACAACTACAGGTCTTGTAACTGGAGATTTTTCTGGTTGGACACCATTTTTAACTGTTTTTTTCTTTTGTCTTATGTTTGTAGGGGGGTCATCAGGATCGACATCAGGAGGAATAAAAATTGTAAGGCATTTACTAATGATTAAAAGCGGTTTTTTAGAGCTCAAAAGATCCTTGCATCCAAGCGTTATAATTAAACCAAGATATAACGGATCAATTCTTGAACAGAATATAATACATAATATATATAGTTTTTTTATACTCTATATTCTGTTATTTATTTTTGGGGCATTATTTTTCACAGTAATAGGTTTGGATTTTAAATCAGCATTTGGGGTTTCAGTTGCAAGCTTAGGAAATGTCGGCCCTGCCATTGGTGATTATGGTCCCTCTTTCACCTATTCCTCCTTACCTAAATTAGGAAAGTATATGGCATCCTTTCTTATGATTTTTGGAAGACTTGAATTATTTACATTTTTAGTAATTTTTACCCCTTATTTTTGGAAAAATAGATAAAAAAATCAATTTAGGTTTTGTCTAATTTTCTCATATAGGATAATTCCTGAGGCGACAGAAACATTTAACGAATCCATTGAGTTAAACATTGGGAGTTTTAATGATGTATCTGCAAGTTTCATTAGTCCATTATTAATTCCCCTATCCTCAGAGCCTATAATGAAAGCTGTTGCTTTTTTTAATTTTGACTCAAAGAGGTTATTATCAGATTTTTCACTTACGGCAATTATATTTGTATTGAATGATTTTAAAATAAAAATTGCATCTTTCAAATGATTCACCCTTGAAATAGGGACTTTAAATATTCCTCCAGAGGATGTTTTTACGGATAAATCATTTATTAAAGCACTTCCTGATTGAGGTATAATTACACCATTAACGGAGGCAGCAGCACAAGATCTGATTATAGCACCAAAATTTCTTGAATCTGTAATCCCATCAAGCAACAAAAAGGTAGGACGAGAGGTTTGTAAAAAAGCGTTTTCAATCAGTTTTTCTATGTTTACAAAATCAATTTTTGAGACAAGAGCTATGGCTCCCTGATGATTTTTATTTCTTAACTTAATCAATTTTTCCGAGGGCACATAGGAACAAGAAATACTATTAATCCTTATGAGTTTTTCAAGGCGTTGAAATAATGACCCTTTTTTACCCTTTTGAAGCCATATTTTTTCAATATTCACATCAGACTCTATTGCCTCTATGATAGAATGAATACCATAAATATCAAATGAATTTCTCATACATCAAATTTACTCCATAAATTCTTTTTTATTCTAATAACAAAAAAAAAAACTTAATACATTCAAAATCAATTGTTTAACAGTGAATTTGATTTATTGGATAGCTTGTTTTTTTTTAGAAAAAATCTTTTTATTAAAAAAACAAGTATTTAAAAGTTGAAAGACAAAAAAATATCATAAATTTGCACGCCCAAAAGGCCTATATAAAAAAACAAATTAACAGCATGCCAACTATTGCACAATTAGTTCGTAAAGGTAGAGTTACTAATGCTAAAAAAAGCAAATCAGCGGCTTTGGAATCATGCCCACAAAAACGTGGAGTCTGTACAAGAGTATATACAACCACTCCCAAAAAACCTAATTCAGCAATGAGAAAGGTTGCTCGTGTCAGATTGACTAATGCTAAAGAAGTCAATGCTTATATACCTGGTGAAGGGCACAATTTACAGGAACATTCCATAGTTCTTGTAAGAGGCGGTCGAGTTAAAGATTTACCAGGTGTCCGATACCACATTGTACGTGGAGCTCTTGATACTGCGGGTGTTGAAGGAAGATTACAAAGAAGGTCAAAGTACGGTGCTAAACGTCCAAAAAAATAAAGATTTAATTTTCATCCTATGAGAAAAAGACAAGCAAAAAAAAGACCGTTACTACCAGATCCAAAGTTTAATGATCAGCTTGTTTCTAGATTTGTAAACAATTTAATGTGGGATGGAAAAAAATCTACCGCCTTTAAAGTTTTTTATGATGCAATTGAAATCATAAAAGAAAGAAAAGAAGACGATGAAAAATCTGCAATAGAGATATGGAAAGACGCGTTATCCAATGTCATGCCTCATGTTGAGGTCAGAAGTAGAAGAGTTGGAGGAGCCACCTTTCAAATTCCTATGCAGATACGTCCTGATCGTAAAGTTTCATTAGCCATGAAATGGCTTATAAATTATTCGAGAAAAAGAAATGAAAAATCTATGGCTTTAAAATTAGCGAATGAATGCATTGCAGCTGCTAAAGAGGAAGGAGCTGCCGTGAAAAAAAGAGTTGATACACACAAAATGGCTGAAGCAAATAAAGCCTTTTCACATTTTAGATTTTAAATTTTTAACTAAAAGTTTATGTCACGCAACCTTAAATATACTCGAAACATTGGAATAGCTGCCCATATTGATGCTGGCAAAACAACTACTACTGAACGGATCTTATTTTACACAGGTGTCAGTCATAAGATCGGAGAAGTTCATGATGGTGCTGCTACAATGGACTGGATGGAACAGGAACAGGAACGTGGAATTACTATTACATCTGCAGCGACCACATGCAATTGGTCTTTTCCCACAGAACAAGGAAAACCAACTGAAAGCTCAAAAGAATTCAAATTCAATATAATTGACACACCTGGCCATGTAGATTTCACTGTAGAAGTAAATAGATCTTTAAGAGTTTTAGATGGTCTTGTATTTCTTTTTTCTGCTGTTGACGGAGTTGAGCCACAATCCGAAACTAATTGGAGATTAGCTGATAATTACAAAGTTCCCAGAATAGGTTTTGTAAACAAAATGGATCGTCAAGGTGCAAATTTTATAGGCGTTTGCAATCAGGTAAAGGATATGTTAAAGTCAAATGCAGTCCCTATCGTGTTAAACATTGGTGACGAAGATAATTTTAAAGGAATAGTTGATCTAGTAAAAAATAGAGCTATCATCTGGCATGATGAAAATTATGGATCAACATTCGATGTTGTTGATATTCCTGATGAATTAAAAGGTGAAGCAGAATCACTGAGAAATAATCTAATTGAGGCCGTTGCTGAATACGACGAAGTTTTACTTGAAAAGTTTTTCGAAGATCCTGATAGCATAACTGAGGATGAGGTTCATAATGCATTAAGGGCCGCGACTCAGGATATTAGTATAATTCCGATGATTTGTGGATCATCCTTTAAAAATAAAGGTGTCCAGTTTTTGTTGGATGCAGTCTGTAGGTATTTACCTTCTCCAGAAGATAAAGATGCCATAGTAGGCTCTGATCCAAAAACAGAATCAGAGATTGCAAGAAAACCGACTGTAAATGAACCGTTCTCAGCTTTGGCTTTTAAAATCGCCACAGACCCATTTGTTGGTCGTTTAGCTTTTTTTCGTGCTTACTCAGGACGCCTTGAAGCTGGATCATATGTTTTAAATAATCGTTCAGGTAATAAAGAGAGGATTTCGAGGATATATCAAATGCATTCTAACAAACAAAATTCAGTAGATTTCATTGAGGCTGGTGATATAGGAGCAGCAGTCGGATTTAAAGATATTAAAACTGGTGATACTTTGTCTGATGAAAAATCACCAATTATCCTCGAAAGTATGAATTTTCCTGATCCTGTTATTGGAATTGCCGTTGAACCTAAAACCAAAGCTGATATTGATAAATTAGGTATGTCATTGGCCAAATTAGCAGAAGAAGATCCCACTTTTCAGGTCAAAACGGATGAGGCTTCTGGCCAGACAATAATTTCAGGTATGGGAGAACTTCATCTGGATATTATAATTGACAGACTTAAAAGGGAATTTAAAGTTGAGGTTAACCAAGGACAACCACAGGTCGAATATAAAGAAGCTCTTACTTCAAAAGCTGAGCACAGAGAGGTATATAAAAAACAATCTGGGGGAAGAGGTAAATTTGCGGATATAGTTTTTGAAATAGAACCAGCTGATGATGGAAAGTCAGGCCTTGAATTCATTAATTTAATCAAAGGTGGAAACATACCAAAAGAATATATCCCCTCTGTTGAAAAAGGATTCAAAATGTCAATGAACAATGGCCCATTAGCAGGTTTTGAGGTAGATGCCATGAAAATCACTTTAAAAGATGGTTCTTTCCATGCTGTTGACTCCGATTCTCTATCATTTGAGTTAGCTGCAAAATTAGGGTTTAGGGAGGCTGCAAAAGCTGCTAACGCTGTAATCATGGAGCCCATAATGAAACTTGAAGTATTAACCCCGGAGGAAAATATGGGTGATATTGTAGGTGATCTTAACCGAAGAAGAGGTCAAGTCAACTCAATGGATGATAGAGCTGGAGCTAAAGTAGTTAAAGCTGAAGTTCCATTGTCTGAAATGTTTGGTTATGTTACATCACTAAGAACACTATCCTCCGGAAGGGCCACTTCAACAATGGAATTTTCTCATTATTCAGAAACGCCAACCAATATTTCTGAAGCTGTAATTGCTGATGTTAAAGGAAATAATAATTAATTTTTAATTGATGAGTCAAAAAATTAGAATAAAGCTAAAATCTTATGATCACAATCTAGTAGATAAATCTGCAGATAAAATCGTTAAAACTGTCAAAACAACTGGTGCGATTGTAACTGGTCCCATTCCACTTCCTACAAACAAAAAAATTTTTACGGTTTTACGATCACCTCATGTTAACAAAAAATCACGGGAACAATTTAAATTGTCTTATTATAAAAGATTGTTGGATATTTATAGTTCTTCATCCAAAACAATTGACGCATTAATGAAGTTAGAACTCCCGAGTGGAGTTGAAGTAGAAATTAAAGTTTAATTAATAATATTATTATAAATGTCTGGAATTATTGGAAAAAAAATTGGAATGACCTCAATATACGACGAGAATGGTAAGAATATCCCCTGTACTATAATTGAAGCTGGACCATGTGTTGTTACTCAAATTAAAACAAATGCAATAGATGGATATAGCTCAATTCAGTTAGCCTATGATGAAATTTCTGAAAAAAATATTTCAAAATCTAAACTGAATCATTTTAAAAAAGCTAATACTTCAGCGAAGAAAAAAATTTATGAATTTAAAAATTTTGAGTATGATTTGAAATTAGGTGATCAGTTATGTGTTGATCATTTTATTGAAGGAGAGTTTGTTGATGTTTCTGGAATTTCTAAAGGAAAAGGGTTTCAAGGTGTTGTAAAACGACACGGTTTTGCTGGTGTAGGCCAATCTACGCACGGACAACATAATCGTCTTCGAGCCCCAGGCTCAATTGGAGCTGCTTCATATCCAGCTAGAGTATTTAAAGGTATGCGAATGGCAGGTCAAACTGGAAATAAAAAAAATACAGTTCAAAATCTTCGTGTATTAAAAATTGTTTTAGATAAAAATATAATTGTTTTAAAAGGTTGTGTGCCAGGACATAAAAATTCATATTTAACCATAAGTAAGTGATGGAAATAAAAGTTCTAGATATTAAAGGAAAAGATACCGGAAGAAAGGCGAAACTTAATTCGTTAGTTTTTGGAATAGAACCAAATAATCATGCAGTCTATTTAGATGTCAAACAACACCTTGCTAACAAACGCCAAGGTACTCACAAATCCAAAGAAAGATCTGAAATTATTGGTTCAACAAGAAAAATAAAAAAGCAAAAAGGAACAGGTACTGCGAGAGCTGGGAGTATTAAAAACCCAATATTCAGAGGAGGGGGGAGAGTTTTTGGCCCAAAGCCAAGAGATTACAGCCAAAAAATAAATAAAAAAGTAAAAAAACTAGCTAGAAAGTCAGCATTGTCTCTAAAAGCCAAGCAAAAAGAAATAATTGTACTAGAGGACTTTGATTTATCTCAAGTTAAAACATCCCGTTATTTAAAAATTTTAAAAGCTCTAAAAATAGATTCTAAAAAATCTTTATTAGTATTGGGAGAGCCAAATAAAAATGTATATTTGTCGTCTCGTAATTTAAAAAATTCTGAAGTCGTAACAAACTCTGAATTAAATACTTACAAAATAATGAATGCTGTAAGTTTAGTTCTTAGCGAAAGCTCGATTTCTAATTTAGAAAAAATTTTAAGTTAATTATTAGTGTCATGAGTATTATTCTTAAGCCAATTATTTCTGAAAAAGCTACTTCTGATAGTGAGCTTAACAATAGATATTCTTTTGTTGTGGATAAAAAGTCAAATAAAATTGAAATAAAAAAAGCAGTTGAGACTTATTATCAGGTTAACGTTATTAAAGTTAGAACAATGAATTATGGACCGGTAAGGAAAACAAAGTATACAAAAACCGGAATCCAAAATGGAAAGTCAAATCTAGTCAAAAAAGCTATTGTCCAACTCGAAGAAGGTGAACAAATAGATTTTTACAATAACATTTAAATCAATTAACATGTCAGTAAGAAAATTAAAACCAATAACACCTGCCCAACGCTTTCGAGTAGTGAATGGTTTTGATGCAATTACAACTGATAAACCTGAAAAAACCTTACTAGAGCCAAAAAAGAAAAGCGGGGGTAGAAATAATAAAGGTAAAATGACCATGAAACATCGAGGTGGTGGTCATAAAAGACGTTACCGATTGATTGATTTCAAACGTGATAACTTTGGTGTTTTGGGTAAAGTAAAGTCAGTTGAATACGATCCAAATCGTACCTCTTACATCTCTTTAATTGAATATGAAGGTGGTGAGAAGAGATATATCATCGCACAATCTGGACTCAAGGTAGGTCAAAAAATAACATCTGGAGAATCAGCTCCTCCTGATGTAGGGAATGCATTACCATTATCAAAAATACCTCTTGGAACTATCATTTCATGTATAGAGCTCAGACCAGGTGGAGGAGCAGTAATATCTAGAAGTGCAGGATCATTCGCACAACTTATGGCTCGTGAAGGAAAGTTTGCAACGATTAAGATGCCCTCCGGCGAGACAAGACTGATTCAGGCAGATTGTTATGCTGCAATTGGTGCTGTATCAAATTCTGATCACCAGTTATTGATTTCTGGAAAAGCTGGAAGGTCAAGATGGTTAGGTCGTAGACCAAGAACAAGACCTGTAGCTATGAACCCTGTTGATCATCCTATGGGTGGAGGTGAAGGAAGAGCATCAGGTGGACACCCAAGGTCAAAAAATGGTATACCTGCTAAAGGTTATCGTACTAGATCCAAAACAAAGGCTAGCAATAAATTTATTTTAGAACGAAGAAAAAAATAACAGATGGCAAGATCACTAAAAAAAGGACCCTTTGTTAGTCACAATCTAATTTCCAAGATTAACAAGAACATAGAACAAAACAAAAAAGCTGTTATTAAAACTTGGTCAAGATCATCTTTAATAACCCCAGACTTTGTCGGACAAACTATTGGAGTTCACAACGGTAAAACTCATATACCTGTTTACATAACTGAAAATATGGTTGGTCATAAACTCGGTGAATTTTCACCAACTAGATCCTTCAGAGGTCACGCCGGTGCTAAAAATAAAGGAAAAAAGTAAAAAAATGGGAAATAGAAAGAGACAAAGTGCAGAAAAATTAAAGGAATCCAAAAAAAACATTTCTTTAGCTAAATTGAATAACTGTCCAACATCTCCTCGTAAAATGAGACTTGTTGCTGATCAGGTAAGGGGATTAAATATTGACAAAGCTCTTTCGAAATTAAAATTTAGTCCTAAAGAAGCTTCAAAACGCTTAGAAAAACTCCTTTTATCAGCAATCAATAACTGGCAAGTTAATAATGAAAATTCCGATTTAGAAAAAGCATCTTTATTTGTCAAAGAAATAAGAGTTGATAGTGGAAGTATGTTAAAACGACTGAGAACAGCCCCTCAGGGTCGTGCTCACCGAATTAGAAAACGATCTAATCACGTTACTTTTGTTTTAGGAACTAATAATATTCAAAATTAGATATATGGGACAAAAAACAAATCCAATAGGAAATCGTTTAGGCATTATCAGAGGCTGGGATTCGAACTGGTATGGAGGAAGTGATTATGGTAACAAGTTAGCAGAAGATGACAAAATTAGAAAATATATTTTCATCAGACTTGCAAAAGCCAGTGTCTCGAATGTTATAATTGAAAGGACATTAAAATTAATTACAGTGACAATAACAACAGCAAGACCGGGAATTATAATTGGTAAGGCAGGTCAAGAAGTTGATAAATTGAAAGAGGAATTAAAGAAGATTACCCAAAAGGATATTCAAATAAATATTCACGAAATTAAAAGGCCTGAATTAGATGCAAAACTTGTTGCATCAAGTATTGCCAGACAAATTGAAAATCGAATTTCCTACAGAAGAGCTATAAAAATGTCTATTGCTGCTTCAATGAGGATGAATGCCGAAGGTATAAAAGTTCAAATATCAGGTAGACTAAATGGTGCTGAAATGGCAAGAAGTGAGTCATATAAACAGGGAAGAATTCCCTTATCTACATTTAGAGCTGACATAGATTATTCTTTAGTTGAGGCTCATACAACATATGGTAGATTGGGAGTTAAGGTATGGATTATGAAGGGTGAGGTATATGGGAAAAGAGAATTATCTCCCCTTGTTGGGATGCAAAGTAAAACTGGAGGAAATTCAAAAAATAATAAGCAAAATAATCGTCAGTCAAGAAGATTGAGAAAATAAATTGAAAATTTTATCTTAATGTTGCAACCTAAAAAAACCAAATTTCGAAAAGCACAAAAAGGCAGAATGAAGGGTCTTTCCCAAAGAGGCTTTTTGTTATCAAACGGAATTTTTGGAATTAAAACTCTTGATTCACATTTTATTACATCCAGACAGATTGAGGCTGCAAGAATTGCTGCGACTCGATACATGAAAAGGGAAGGCCAATTATGGATTAAGATATTTCCTGATAAGCCAATTACAAAAAAACCATTAGAAGTTCGTATGGGAAAAGGAAAAGGTGCACCCGAATATTTTGTAGCCGTTGTTAAGCCAGGTAGAATATTATTTGAAGTAGCAGGAGTACCAATTGAAATAGCAAAAGAAGCCTTAAGACTCGCTGCTCAAAAATTGCCAGTTAAAACAAAATTCATCATTGCAAGAGATTATCAAAACTAAACTTTTATGAAACAAAAAGAAATAGAAAAGCTCTCTACTGAGGATTTGATCGATAAATTAGCTGATTTTAAGAAAAAATTATCTGATTTAAAATTGAATCATGCGGTGTCACCTATTGAAAACCCATTGCAAATTAGGGAAATCCGTAGAGTTATTTCACGTATTTCCACCGCGATGACAATGAAAAAACTAAAATCTAAATAATATACAGTTATATATGAATATTGATAGAAATTTAAGAAAGGAAAGAATAGGGATTGTGACTAGCAATAAAATGAAAAAGTCAATTATTATTTCTGAAGTTAAAAGGACAAAACACCCTATGTACGGAAAATATGTCCTCAAAACAAAAAAATATACAGCTCATGATGAGGAAAATAAATGTAATGTTGGAGATACTGTGAAGATAATGGAGACTCGTCCATTGAGTAAAACAAAGAACTGGAGATTAGTCGAGATAATAGAAAGAGCAAAATAAAATGTTACAACAAGAATCAAGATTAAAAGTTGCAGATAACACTGGCGCAAAAGAAGTTCTGGTAATTCGTGTGCTTGGAGGGACAAAAAGAAGATATGCATCTTTAGGAGATAGAATAGTTATTACTGTTAAAAATGCCACTCCCTCTGGTACAGTAAAAAAAGGCCAAGTTTCTACTGCAGTTGTTGTCAGAACAATTAAAGAAGTTCGCAGATCTGATGGTTCATATATACGTTTTGATGATAACGCATGCGTTTTATTAAATGAAACAGGTGAAATGAGAGGAACAAGAGTTTTTGGACCAGTTGCAAGAGAGTTAAGAGACAAACAGTTCATGAAAATTGTTTCATTGGCTCCAGAGGTTCTATAAATTAATATTATGGTCAAGATAAAAATAAGAAAAGGAGACACAGTTAAAGTTATATCAGGCGCCCACAAAGGAAAAGAGGGTAAGGTTTTAAGAATTGATTCTAGTTCTAAAAAAGCTGTAGTTGATGGTATCAATATTGTCAAAAAACATTCTAAACCAAATGCTCAAGATCCAAAAGGTGGAATTAAGGAAAAAGAAGCTGCAATCCATATTTCGAATATTTCTCTTATTTTACCTGATGGAAAAACTACTCGAGTTGGTTTTAAGTATGAGAACAACATAAAAATAAGATATTCAAAAAAAACAAATGAACCCCTTTAATTATGAATTATCAACCGAGATTAAAAAAAGAATATAATAGTAACATAATAAATTCATTGAAGAAGGAATTTAATTATACTAACGTGATGCAAGTTCCTAAACTTAAAAAAATTGTCATTAGCAGAGGAGTTGGATCTGCTGTCTCAGATAAAAAACTTATTGATCATGCTATTGATGAATTAACTCAAATTTCTGGTCAAAAAGCTATAGCTACTTTATCTAAGAAAGACGTTGCTTCTTTTAAACTCAGAAAAGGTATGCCAATTGGGGCAAAAGTTACATTAAGAGGAGAAAGAATGTTTGAGTTTTTAGATAGACTTGTTACTTTTGCTCTGCCAAGAGTAAGAGATTTTCAAGGTGTTAAGTCTTCTGGTTTTGACGGAAGGGGTAACTATAATTTAGGTATAACTGAACAAATAATTTTTCCGGAAATTGATATAGATAAGGTAAATAAAATAGGGGGGATGGATATATCTTTCGTAACTACTGCAAAAACTGATAAAGAAGCGAAGTCACTTTTAAATGAAATGGGACTTCCATTTAAAAAAAATTAATATGGCAAAAGAATCAATGAAAGCTCGCGAAGTTAAAAGAGCAAAAATAGTAGCAAAATACTCTGCGAAACGAAAAGCTTTGAAAGAAGCAGGTGATTATGAGGGTCTTCAAAAATTACCAAGAAATGCTTCACCTGTTCGATTACACAACAGATGCAAGTTAACAGGTCGTCCCAAAGGATATATTCGACATTTTGGGATTTCGAGGGTAACCTTCAGAGAAATGGCAAATAAAGGACTAATACCTGGTGTAACAAAAGCCAGTTGGTAAAAAATATAATATGAATACAGATCCAATAGCAGATTATTTAACTAGAATAAGAAATGCAAATAGCGCAGGTCACCGAACTGTTTCTATTCCTTCTTCAAACTTAAAGAAAGAAATTACTAAAATCTTGTTTGATCAAGGGTATATTTTAAGCTATAAGTTTGAAGAAACAATTAATAACCAAGGAAATATAAAAATAGCTTTGAAATATGATTCTTTGACTAAGGATCCTGTGATAAAAAAAATACAAAGGATTAGTACTCCTGGTTTACGTCAATATAACTCAAGTAATGATTTACCAAGAGTTTTAAATGGCCTCGGAATTTCAATAATTTCGACTTCAAAAGGTGTTATGACCGGAAAAGAAGCAAAAAAAAATAATGTGGGAGGAGAAGTAATCTGTTATGTTTATTAACAAAACTGTAATTTAATATGTCAAGAATTGGAAATAATCCTATAAAAATACCTGAAGGCGTTCAGGTTGAGCTCCTTAAAGATTCAATATCTGTTAAAGGCAAGCTAGGTGAGTTAAAACAGAGTTTTTCTGAAGTTAAAATAGATATTAATGAAGGAATTCTTAACGTTCAAAATTTGTCAAAAACCAAAGATTCAAGAGCAAAACATGGTTTGTATAGATCTCTCATATACAATATGATTCAAGGTGTAGATAAAGGATTTACAAAGGAATTGGAGTTAGTTGGAGTTGGTTATCGTGCATCCAATCAAAACCAAATACTAGATCTAGCACTTGGGTTTTCTCATAATATTCTTTTTGATGTTGCACCTGAGGTTAAGGTTGAAACCATCACTGAAAAAGGAAAGAATCCTATAATTAAGTTAACTTCACATGATAAACATTTAATTGGTTTTGTTGCCGCGAAGATTAGATCATTTAGAAAACCTGAACCGTATAAGGGAAAAGGTATCAAGTTTGTGGGTGAACAAATAAGAAGAAAAGCAGGTAAATCTGCATAATTTATTAAGATATGAGATTAACTAAAATAACACGAAGACAAAGAATTCGAAGCCGAATTAGAAAAATTATAAATGGTGATGCCACTAATCCAAGATTATCAGTTTTCAGAAGTAATAAGGAGATATATGCCCAAATAATTGATGATAAAAATGGAAATACAATTGCAACAGCGTCCTCTAGAGATAAAGTAATATCAGGATCCTCAAAGGTTGAAAAATCATTAAATGTTGGTAAATTAATTGCTGAAAGATCCATCAAACTAGGAATTAATTCTGTTAAGTTCGACAGAAGTGGGTATTTATATCATGGAAGAATTAAGTCTTTGGCAGAAGGAGCTAGAGAGGGAGGATTAAAATTTTAATTTAAAATATGTATCAAAATTACAGTAATATAGAATACGTAAAACCAGCTGGCTTAGATCTAAAAGATCGTTTGGTTGGTGTACAACGTGTAACAAAAGTCACAAAGGGGGGAAGAGCCTTTGGTTTTTCTGCTATTGTTGTAGTAGGAGATGAAAATGGGGTTCTTGGACAAGGATTGGGTAAATCCAAAGAAGTCTCTGAAGCAATTGCAAAAGCAATTGAAGATGCCAAGAAAAATTTAGTAAGAATACCAATTAAAAAAGGAACTTTACCACATGAGCAAAAAGGAAAATATGGGGGTGCAAAAGTTTTTATAAAACCGGCTTCTGAAGGAACTGGGGTTATAGCTGGCGGTGCTGTCCGTGCTGTTTTGGAATCAGTAGGAGTTCAAAATGTTCTTTCAAAATCCCAAGGTTCCTCAAACCCACACAATGTTGTGAAAGCTACTTTTGATGCTTTATTAAAATTAAGGAGTCCTGAAAAAATTGCTAAAGAAAGAGGTATATCAATTGAAAAAGTTTTTAATGGCTAAAACTGTTAGTAAAATTAAATAAAATGGAAAAGATTAAAGTTGTACAAGTAAAAAGTTCAATAAAAAGATTAAAGTCTCAAAAGAGAACTCTTTATGCTCTTGGTCTAAAAGGAATTGGAAAGGAAGTAATACATGTGTCATCACCAAGTATTATTGGAATGATAAAAAAAGTTGAACATTTAGTTTCTGTAATTAGTATTAAAAAATAATAATTTATGAGTTTAGATAATTTACAACCTGCAATTGGATCTGTTCAAAAAAACATCAAAAGATTAGGACGAGGTCAGGGATCTGGAAAAGGCGGAACAGCCTCTAGAGGTCATAAAGGAGCTAAATCAAGATCTGGATATTCAAAAAAATTAGGATTTGAAGGAGGTCAAATGCCATTGCAAAGACGTGTTCCAAAGTTTGGTTTTAAAAATATAAACAGAAAAGAATACAAAGGAATTAACATTGATACAATTAAAAATTTAGTTGAGTCTAAAAAAATAAAAAAATCAATATCAATTGAGGAGTTCATCATGTTCCGTTTAGCAGGAAAAAATGATCTTGTAAAAATTTTAGGAAGAGGTAAAATAGAGACCGCATTAAAAATATCTGCCCATAAATTTACTGCATCTGCAAAAAAAGCAATTCAAGATGCTGGGGGTGAGGCTATATTAGTTTAATCAAAATGAAAAAGTTTTTAGAAACAATAATAAATATTTATAATATCGATGAGCTTCGTCAAAGAATCGGTATTACATTATTCTTGTTATTAGTTTACAGATTGGGAGCACAAATAGTTATTCCAGGTATTGATTCTGTCCAACTTGCATCTCTAGCAGAGAGAGCTGATGGGGGAGGTTTATTGGGAATTTTAAACGCTTTCACCGGAGGAGCTTTTACCAATGCCTCTGTTTTTGCATTAGGTATTATGCCATACATATCTGCGTCGATTGTTGTTCAATTAATGGGAATAGCAATTCCTTATCTGCAAAAACTCCAAAAAGAGGGTGAAAGTGGACGTAAAACAATTAACCAAATTACTAGATGGCTAACTATTGCAATATGTATTGTTCAAGCTCCAGCTTATCTTTTTGGTTTGTCTGCACTTGGAGTTCCCGACAGTGCTTTTATTCTTGGAAGAGGTCCATTATTTTTATTTTCATCAGTAACTATTCTAGTAACTGGAACAATATTTGCTATGTGGTTAGGGGAAAAAATAACTGATAAAGGAATTGGAAATGGTATATCATTGTTAATTATGGTTGGAATCATCGCAAACTTACCTTTATCCTTTGCTCAAGAGTTTATTTCAAGAGTTTCTGAAAACAATGGAGGAATGATGTTAATTTTAATTGAACTTGTTTTATGGATAATAATTATTTTATTATCAATATTACTTGTTATGGCCGTTAGGCAAATACCTGTTCAATATGCCCGAAGAACTGCTGGAGGAACTTCAATACAAAACAATAGTTTTGCCGGAAGCAGACAATATATCCCACTAAAATTAAATGCTTCCGGAGTAATGCCAATAATTTTTGCTCAAGCATTAATGTTTGCACCTGTTTACCTCGGAAGTTTATTTGGTAATTCAAGTTTTGGACAATGGATGCAATCCGAGTTTTCTGATATATTTGGATTATGGTACAATATATTGTTTGGACTTCTTATTATTATCTTCACATTTTTTTATACAGCAATGACAGTTCCAACAAATAAAATGTCTGATGATCTTAAAAGAAGTGGTGGATTTATTCCAGGTATAAGACCTGGGAATGATACATCAAATTATTTAGATAATATAATGACCAATATCACTTTTCCAGGATCATTATACTTAGCTGCTATTGCTGTTTTTCCCGCTTTGGTTGTTAAGTTTATGGGTATGCAACAAGGTTGGGCTTTATTTTACGGTGGTACATCTTTATTAATCATGGTTGGTGTTGCTATAGACACTATTCAACAAGTAAATTCATACCTATTAAACCGACATTATGATGGCTTAATGAAAACAGGAAAAAATCGTAGAACTATAACCCCAACAATATAGATATGGCAAAACAAGAAGCTATAGAACAAGAAGGAAAAATTATAGAGGCTTTATCAAATGCTATGTTTAGAGTTGAACTAGAAAATGGACATGTTGTTACAGCACATATTTCTGGAAAAATAAGGTTACATTATATAAAATTATTACCTGGAGATAAAGTTAAATTAGAAATGAGTCCTTATGATTTATCAAAGGCGAGAATAACTTACAGGTTTTAACTCAACAAGAAATAAATAAATGAAAACAAGAACATCAATCAAAAAAAGAAGTGCCGATTGCAAAATTGTTAGAAGAAAAGGTACTTTATACGTTATTAATAAAAAGAATCCTCGATTCAAACAAAGACAAGGTTAATTATGGCAAGAATATCAGGGGTTGATATACCTAAACAGAAAAGAGGCGTAATAGCCTTAACATATATATTTGGAATTGGAAAAAGTAGAGCCACTACAATTTTAAAAAAAGCCAAGGTAAGTGAAGATTCAAAGGTTCTAGATTGGACTGACGAGGAAACTGGTCGAATAAGAGATGTTGTAAGCAGTTTTAAGATTGAAGGTGAATTAAGATCTGAAAATCAAATTAATATTAAAAGATTGATGGATATTGGATGTTATAGAGGGATCCGTCATAGAACAGGACTTCCATTGCGTGGTCAAAGAACCAAAAATAACTCTAGAACTAGAAAAGGAAAGAGAAAAACAGTAGCTAATAAAAAGAAAGTAACTAAATAAAAGCAATTACTAATGGCAAAAACAACTTCAAAAAAACGAAAAGTAATAGTTGAAGCATCAGGACAAGCTCACATAAATGCTTCTTTTAACAATATTATCATTTCCCTAACAAATATGAAAGGTGAAGTAATTTCATGGTCCTCTGCAGGAAAAATGGGTTTTAGAGGTTCGAAGAAAAATACACCCTACGCTGCTCAAACAGCAGCTGAAGATTGTGCAAAACAAGCACAAGAATTAGGGCTAAGAAAAGTTAAAGTATATGTTAAGGGGCCTGGAAATGGAAGAGAGTCTGCCATTCGAACCCTTCATAACAATGGAATTGAAGTTACAGAAATTGTTGATGTAACTCCACTACCTCACAATGGTTGTCGCCCCCCTAAAAGAAGACGTGTTTAATTTAAATAACAGTAAAAAAATATAAAAAATGGCAAGATACACAGGTCCAAAAACAAAAATAGCTAGAAAATTTGGTGAGGCTATTTTTGGTGAAGATAAGTCTTTTGAAAAAAGAAACTATCCTCCCGGACAACACGGAAATAATCGTAGACGTGGTAAAAAGTCTGAATATGCAATTCAGTTGATGGAAAAACAAAAAGCAAAATATTCTTATGGAATATTAGAGCGACAATTTAAAAATCTTTTTGAAAAAGCAAATAGATCAAAGGGTGTTACCGGTGAAGTTCTTCTTCAATTGTGTGAATCAAGACTTGATAATACTGTTTATAGATTGGGATTGTCATCTTCAAGGAACGGATCAAGACAATTAGTGTCTCATCGTCATATAACAGTTAATGATAAAATAGTTAATATACCTTCTTATCAATTAAAACCAGGAGATATAATTGGAGTTAGAGAAAAATCAAAGTCATTGGAGGTTATTAAAAGCGCTTTGGATAAGAATGAAAGTTCATATGAATGGTTAACATGGGATAAAACCTCCCTTTCAGGAACCTTTGTTTCAATTCCACAACGCATACAAATTCCAGAAAATATTAAAGAACAATTAATTGTAGAACTATATTCAAAATAATAAAACTATGGCAATATTAAATTTTCAAAAACCAGATAAGGTTGTTATGATAGATTCTTCAGATTTTGAGGGAAAATTTGAATTTCGACCTTTAGAACCAGGGTATGGGTTAACTATCGGAAATGCTTTAAGAAGAGTACTTTTGTCATCCTTAGAAGGATTTGCAATAACCTCAATTAAGATTGATGGGATTGACCACGAATTTTCAACTATTCCGGGAATTGTCGAAGATATAACCGAAATTGTTCTAAATTTAAAGCAAATAAGATTCAAAAGACAAATTGATGACGTTGAAGATGAGAAAGTAAAGCTAAACGTGTCTGGTCAAGATCAGATAAAGGCAGCTGATCTTCAAAAATTTATTTCTGGTTTTCAAATCTTAAATCCTGAACAAGTCATATGTAATTTAGAAAAGGCTGTTCAATTTAATTTTGAATTAACAATTGAAAAAGGGAGAGGGTATATTCCAGCCGAAGAAAATAAGAATATAGATTCTGCACTAGGATTGATCGCTATAGATTCAATTTTTACTCCAGTTAAAAATGTAAAATATACAATTGAAAATTACAGAGTAGAGCAAAAAACAGATTATGAAAAGTTGGTATTCGAAATAATTACAGATGGTTCTATTCATCCAAAAGATGCATTGACCGAAGCTGCTAAAACTTTGATTCATCACTTTTTGTTATTTTCAGATGAAAGGATTACTCTTGAAGCTGATGAGATCGCCCAAACTGAAACTTATGATGAAGAATCATTACACATGCGACAATTGTTAAAGACTAAGTTAATTGATATGGATTTATCGGTTAGAGCATTGAATTGTTTAAAAGCAGCAGAGGTAGATACACTTGGTGATTTAGTGTCGTATAATAAAAATGATTTGATGAAATTTAGAAATTTTGGAAAAAAATCCCTAACAGAACTTGAAGAGTTAGTCATACTAAAGGGTCTTTCTTTTGGAATGGATTTATCTAAATATAAATTAGATAGAGATTAAGTCAAAACTTTAATTATAATATTATGAGACACGGAAAAAAAGTAATGCATTTAGGAAGAAAAAAAGCACACCGTAAGTCAATGTTATCTAATATGGCATGTTCATTAATTGAACACAAGTCAATAAACACTACTGTTTCTAAAGCAAAAGCTTTAAGAGTTTTTATAGAACCAATAATTACAAAATCTAAAAAGGATTCTACTCATAATAGAAGATTAGTTTTTACTGATTTAAGAAGTAATAAGCATGTTTCAGAGTTGTTTGACTCGATATCTAAAAAGATTGCTGATCGACCTGGAGGATATTGCAGAATTATAAAACTTGGTAACAGGCTCGGGGATAATGCTGATATGGCATTAATAGAGTTAGTAGATTATAATGATATATATTCAACTGATACTCAAAAGAAGAAAAGTACCAGAAGAAGAAGGTCAAAAAAAAATCTGTCAAACCAAAAAAATAAGGGTGAAAAAACAAATAATGCTAAAAATAATTCAGCTGCAGATTCAGACAAAAAGTAAAATTTTTTTCTTATTAAATTGAAGAGGATAATCATTTTAGATTATCCTTTTTTTTATGTTAATTTGTAGTACTTACTTATGAAGTATAAAGCATTAAAAAAAGCAATTGTTCTTCTTGCTGATGGCACAAGGTTTTTTGGTAAATCTGTTGGTATTGATGGAAGTAGTTTTGGAGAGATATGCTTCAACACTGGTATGACAGGATACCAGGAAATTTTTACTGACCCATCTTATTTTGGTCAAATAATGGTTACCACAAATACTCACATAGGAAATTATGGTACTTTGGATTTTGATTCCCAATCTAGTGGTATTAAAATTTCAGGATTAATTTGTAAAAATTTTAGTTATGTTCAAACTAGACCATCGTCAAAAGTAGATTTGTTTTCATATTTTAAGAATCAAAAAAAAGTAGTTATTTCAGATGTAGATACACGAGCCCTTGTCAGCTACATTAGGGACAACGGTGCTATGAATGCAGTTATAACAACTGAGATAAACAAAATAGATGAAATTAATATCAAGTTAAAAGGGCTTCCTTCAATGGAAGGGTTAGAATTAGCATCAAAAGTTTCCACAAAAAAACCCTATTTTATTGGTAATCCTAATTCAAAGTATAAAGTTTCAGCGCTTGATCTTGGTATAAAACAAAATATATTAAATCATTTTTCAAAAAGAGATATTTACACTAAAGTTTTTCCTTATAATTCTAAATTCGAGGAATTGTCAGAATGGAAACCAGATGGATATTTTATTTCAAATGGTCCAGGAGATCCAGAACCCCTCAAATCTGCTCAATTATTAGCAAAGAAAATAATACAAAAAAATCTACCACTTTTTGGAATTTGTCTTGGACATCAAGTAATAGCTCTAGCAAATAATGTCCCTACATACAAAATGTTTAACGGTCACCGTGGAATTAATCACCCCGTTTTTAACCATCAATTAGGTAAAGGAGAAATAACATCTCAAAATCATGGTTTTGCCATTGACAAAGAAAGTGCAAAACTAAACCCAGATATTATAATAACACATAGTCATCTTAATGATGATACTGTTGCTGGAATTGAAATAAAAAATAAAAAGTGTTTTTCCGTTCAGTATCATCCAGAGGCAGCTCCGGGTCCCAATGATTCAAACTATTTATTCGATAAGTTTATTCAATTAATGAAAAAATAAAAAAAATGAGTTCAATTTTTAAAGTTCATGCAAGACAGATATTTGATTCCAGAGGAAATCCAACAATAGAAGTTGATTTAATTACTGAAAATGGAGTGCTTGGGAGGTCCTCTGTTCCATCAGGTGCATCAACTGGAGAGCATGAAGCTGTCGAAAAGAGAGATGGTGGAAAAGATTACATGGGAAAGGGTGTTAAAAGTGCAGTGAAAACAGTTAATGAGATATTAGCTCAGAAGTTAATTGGTTTGTCTGTTTTTGATCAAAAAGGTATTGATGAATTAATGATTGAATTAGACGGAACTGAAAATAAATCAAATTTAGGTGCAAATTCAATATTAGGAGTTTCCTTATCAGTTGCTAAAGCAGCAGCTAATGAACTTGGAATACCACTTTATAAGTATATCGGAGATATTAATTCTAAAACACTTCCAGTTCCAATGATGAATATAATTAATGGAGGATCTCATTCAGACGCACCTATTGCTTTTCAGGAGTTTATGATTATTCCTAGCGGAGCTAAAAGTTTTTCTAATGCCATGAAAATGGGAAGTGAAATTTTTCATCATCTAAAAAAAGTTCTAACCAAAAGAGGATTATCAACATCTGTTGGAGACGAGGGTGGTTTTGCACCAAAATTAAAAGGTACTGAAGATGCTCTTGAAACAATTTTATCGGCAATAATTAATGCTGGATATAAGCCTGGAATTGATATTAATATTGCTTTAGATTGTGCTTCTTCAGAATTTTTTAAAAATAATAAATATGATTACTCCATTTTTGAAGGAAAAAATGCAAAAATTAGAAACTCAAAAGAACAGGCTGAATATTTAGTTGAACTCGCTTCAAAATATCCTATAATTTCTATTGAGGACGGAATGGATGAAAATGACTGGGATGGCTGGAAATATTTAAACAAAATAGGAGGAAATAAAATCCAACTAGTTGGAGATGATCTATTTGTAACAAATGTTAAACGGCTTTCAAAAGGAATTGAAGGAGGATATGCAAATTCTATTTTAATTAAAGTTAATCAAATTGGAACTTTGACTGAGACAATTGCTGCTGTTGAAATGGCACATAAAGCTGGTTTTACTTCTGTTATGTCTCATAGATCTGGTGAGACTGAAGATAATATAATTGCTGATCTCTCAGTTGCATTAAATACCTGTCAAATAAAAACTGGTTCAGTATCAAGAAGTGATAGGATGTCAAAGTACAATCAATTATTACGAATTGAAGAAGAATTGGGAAACCAAGCTTATTATCCTAAATTAAAAGCATTTAAATTTTGAATAAATTTGTCTAACTTGTAAACATGAAAGATAAAATTACGTTGCTTTATAATGGAAATAAACATGAGTTTCCATTGATAAAAGGCTCTGAGAAAGAGCTTGCAATTGATATAAAAACACTAAGGCAAAATACAGGTCTTATAACTTTAGATCCGGGTTATAAAAATACAGGTTCTTGCATTAGTGATATTACATTTCTTGACGGTGAAAATGGAGTTTTAAGATACAGGGGTTATGATATAGCTGACTTAGCTAATAATTCTAGTTTCATTGAAGTTTCTTACTTATTGATTTTTGGAGAATTACCCTCTAAATCAGATGTTGAAAAATTTGAGAATGATATTAAAGAGGAGTTACTAGTTCATGAAGATATTAAAACTATTCTTAAAAGTTTTCCAACTGGAGCTCATCCAATGGGAATTCTTGCCTCACTAACTTCAGCATTAATATCTTTTAATCCTGGATCTGTTGATGTAAGATCGGATGAAAAAATGTACCATGCTATAGTTCAATTAATGGCTAAATTTTCGATACTTACCGCATGGGTTCACAGAAAACATCAAGGTCTACCCTTAAATTACCCTGATATTTCAATTTCTTATGTTGAAAATTTATCTAAGATGATGTTTATGAAACCCAATAAAAATTATTCTAATCAAAGTGTAATTACTTCTGCTTTGAATAAACTTTTAATTCTTCATGCAGATCATGAGCAAAATTGTTCTACATCAACCGTTAGAATTGTTGGTTCATCAGAAGCTAGTCTTTTTGCATCAATATCTGCTGGAATTTCTGCACTTTGGGGAAGGTTGCACGGTGGAGCTAATCAAGCTGTAATCGAAATGTTGGAATTAATTAAAAGAGATGGTGGCGATACAAAAAAATTTATGTCTAAGGCTAAAGATAAAAATCACCCATTTAGACTGATGGGTTTTGGTCATAGAGTTTATAAAAATTTTGATCCTCGTGCAAAAATAATCAAACAAGCAGCAGATGAAGTTTTGTCTGATTTAGGAGTTAATGATCCGATTCTAGAGATTGCCAAAGGCCTTGAAAAAGAGGCTTTGAGTGATAAATATTTTATTGAGAGGAAATTGTACCCTAATGTAGATTTTTACTCTGGAATAATTTATAGAGCTCTTGGAATCCCTACACAAATGTTTACGGTTATGTTTGCACTAGGTCGACTTCCTGGTTGGATAGCTCAGTGGAAGGAAATGAAATTAAATCACGAGCCAATTGGACGTCCTAGACAAATATATAAAGGAAGAAAACATAGAAAAATTTAGCCTAAAATGGATTTTTTGGAGTAGATGATGCTTTCTCAGCAATCAGTTTTCTAAAAAATGAATACTCACCATCTTTATTCACATGTAACTTAACAAAGCTACTATCAAAGAAAACAGAATATTGATTAGATTTCTCTTTATGAATATTTAATTTATGAAATGGTATTATCAAACCATAGGTCTCTAAAAGACTTCTAAACCTAATTATTATTCCTTTTGGCCTTAATTCAATGTTACAGTAATTAATGTTTTTATCTAAAACTAATAAATTATTAATTTTTTCTGATGATTTATTTATTTTAAATCTCGGTGATCCAACACCATTTTTTTTTATTCTATCGGTCAATGAATAAGGGGATCCAACTATAGAATTTATTTTTTTTTCAATTACCTCATCCCTATAAGATATATTAATCATCATAGCCGTAAAATTAATACTTAATAATAGTTATTGCTAGCAATAATCATAGTTTATTTATCTTTACCTTTTATTACAAAAATGGAAAATCAATTAAAAAATATTGTAAAAACAATAATCAAAAAAAAATATAAAATTTTAATTGATAATTTATATTTTCAACCAACAAGAAAAGAATTTGAAGGAGATATTACATTATTACTTTTCCCTCTTTTAAAAAATATCAAAACAGATCCAGAAAATTTAGGTAAAACAATTGGATTAAATTTAAAAGATAAATCAGATATGGTTGAAGAATTTAATCTTGTAAAAGGATTTCTTAATCTGACAATTTCTAACTCTTTTTATGTTTCATTTTTAAATAGCATAGCTAAAAATAAAAAATATGGACACCTTAAACCAAATAAAAATTCAAAAACAATAATCGTTGAATATTCATCACCAAACACTAATAAACCGCTTCATTTGGGACATATAAGAAATAATTTACTTGGCTATTCGGTATCAAAAATCTTAGAAGCAAATGGAAATAATGTTATTAAAACTCAAATAATCAATGATCGTGGAATACACATTTGTAAGTCAATGGTAGCATGGAAGTTATTTGGAAAGAATTCTAATCCTTCTGATTTAAATATTAAAGGTGATCAATTTGTTGGTAAATTCTATGTTCTTTACAATGAACAATATAATAATGAAGTATCCAAATTGGTTGCTAGCGGAATGTCTGAAATTGATGCTAAAAATCAAGCTCCTATATATTTGAAAGCAAAAGAATTACTGAAGAAATGGGAGTTAAATGATAGAGATACAAAAAAATTATGGTCTAAAATGAACAAATGGGTATATGAAGGCTTTGAAATGACATATAAAAAACTTGGTGTTGATTTTAACACTATTTATTATGAAAGTGATACTTATCTATTGGGTAAAAAAATAATTGAAGAAGGGATTAAAAAAAAAGTTTTTTATTATAAAAAAGATGGTTCTGTATGGGTGGATCTTAGCTCTGAGGGATTAGATGAAAAACTTTTATTGAGATCAGATGGTACCTCTATTTACATAACACAAGACCTTGGAACTGCATATCAACGTATTAAGGATAACCCAAAAATAAGTAGTATGGTTTATACTGTTGGGAATGAACAAGATTACCATTTTAAAGTTTTATTTCTTATTTTAAAAAAATTAGGATATGATTGGGCAAAAAATCTTTATCATCTTAGTTATGGAATGGTAGATCTTCCCTCAGGTAAAATGAAAAGTAGGGAGGGAGCAGTCGTTGATGCTGATGATCTAATAGAGACCATGGTTAAATCAGCAGAAGAAATTTCAAATGATCATGGAAAAAAAAATGAAGTAGATGATCTTAAAAAATTATATAATGATATCGGTCTTGGAGCATTAAAGTATTTTATTTTAAAAGTAGATCCAAAAAAAAGAATTCTATTTAATCCAAAGTCATCTTTTGATTTTAATGGGAATACGGGACCTTTTATTCAATATGCGTATGCAAGAATTCAATCTATCTTGAGAGAAAATAGAAATATTCAGTGGGATTCAAAAAAAACAATTAAAATTTTTTCAAAAGAAAAAGAAATTTTAAAACAAATTTTAATTTATCCTGAGGTTGTTAAAAATGCTGGGGATCTATATAGCCCATCATTAATTGCAAATTATACATATGATTTAGTAAAGCTTTTTAATTCTTTTTACCAAAATATTAATATTTTAGGTGAGAAAGACACTAATCTAAGAAGTTTTAGGTTGTTGCTTTCAAAAAAGGTTGGAGAAATTATCTATAATTCATCTCTTTTGCTAGGCATCAATGTCCCAGATAGGATGTAGAATTATATTTATAGTATTTTATTATAAAATTCTGACAATAACGGTTCAATATGCTAACTTTGAAATTATTTATTTTTTATGTTTAATAGTTTAAGTGAAAAATTAGAAAAAGCCTTTCAGATTTTAAAAGGTCATGGAAAGATTACAGAGATTAATGTTGCAAAAACATTAAAAGAAGTTAGAAGAGCACTATTGACTGCTGATGTTAATTATAAAATTGCAAAAGAATTTACTGATAACGTAAAAACTAAAGCTCTAGGTCAAAATGTGCTTACAAGCCTCAAGCCTGGACAGTTAATGATAAAAATTGTTAAGGATGAGCTTACAATGTTAATGGGCTCAAAATCTTCAGAAATAGAAATTTCAAATAAATTATCTGTAATTTTAATTTGTGGACTCCAAGGTTCTGGAAAAACTACATTTTCTGTAAAACTTGGAAATTTTTTAAAATCAAAAAACTCTAAAAAACCTTTAGTTGTTGCCTGTGATGTATATAGACCAGCAGCTATTGAACAATTAGAGATTTTAGCTAATCAGGTTGATATTCCAGTATATAAAAATTTAGATGAAAAAAGTCCAGTTATCATTGCAAAACAAGCTATTGATTTTGCAAAAAAAAATAAAAATGATTTAATAATAATTGATACTGCAGGTAGGCTTGCTGTTGATGAGACAATGATGAAGGAGATTTCAAATATTCATTCAATTGTTAAACCTGACGAGACATTATTTGTAGTTGATTCTATGACTGGTCAAGATGCTGTTAATACAGCTAAATCTTTTAATGATCTCTTAAATTTTGAAGGAGTTGTACTTACCAAATTAGACGGAGATACAAGAGGAGGTGCTGCTCTGTCTATTAAGTATGTTGTAGATAAGCCAATTAAGTTTATAGGAACTGGAGAAAAAATTGATGCAATTGATGTATTTCATCCTGATAGAATGGCAGATAGAATATTGGGAATGGGCGATGTTATTTCCTTAGTTGAAAGAGCACAAGATCAATTTGATTTGGACCAAGCAAGAAAAATAAATAAAAAAATTGCTAAAAATAAATTTGGCTTTGATGATTTTTTAAAACAAATAAAACAAGTTCAAAAAATGGGTAGTATGAAAGATCTTATTGGAATGATACCGGGAGCTAATAAAATGATTGGAGATCAAGAAATAGATGACGATGCATTTAAATTCATTGAGGTCATAATTGGTTCTATGACTCCAAAGGAAAGATCTCAACCAGACATTTTAGATCAAAGTAGAAGAAAAAGAATAGCAAATGGATCTGGAAGAGATATTTCTGAAATAAATCAATTAATCAAACAATTCAATCAAATGAGTAAAATGATGAAGATGATGCAAGGTGGAAAGGCTAACCATTTGATGCAAATGTTTCAAAATCAGAGATAGTTAAATGAAAATTTTAGATGGTAAAAAACTTTCAAATACTCTAAAAGAGGAAATAAAGAAAGAAGTTTCTGAAAGATTAATTCAGAAAAAAAAACAACCTCATTTGGCTGCTGTTATTGTTGGTGATGATGGTGCAAGCTTAACCTATGTAGGAAGTAAAGTCAGATCTTGCAAGCAAGTGGGTTTTTTATCTACCCTAATACAATTAAAAAGTACCATATCAGAGAAAAAACTCCTAAATCAGATCAACAAATTAAATAAAAATCCAGACATTGATGGATTTATTGTTCAATTACCATTACCCAAACATATAAGTGAGGAGAGAGTTCTGCTTTCAATAGATCCAAAAAAGGATGTTGATGGGTTCCACCCAACAAATTTTGGTAGAATGGCTCTTGAATTACCATCTTTTATTCCAGCAACTCCATTTGGGATAATTGAAATGATAAAACGATATAATATAAAAACATCTGGAAAAAACTGCTTAGTTATTGGAAGAAGTAATATTGTTGGAAGACCAATTAGTATTCTTATGAGTCAAAAAAAATCATATGGAAATGCAACTGTAACAACAGCTCACAGTAAAACTAAGAATCTGATTAAATTGACACTTAATGCTGATATAATAATTTCAGCACTAGGAATACCTGAGTTTTTAAAAGCAAACATGGTTAAAAAAAATGTAGTCATCATAGATGTTGGAATTACGAGAGTAATTGACAATACTAATCCTAGAGGTTATACTATTAAGGGGGATGTGGACTTTACTAATGTCTTAAAAAAAGCAGGATTTATAACACCAGTTCCTGGTGGAGTTGGACCAATGACTATAGCTATGTTACTTAAAAATACACTTATAGCTTGCCAAAGAAAAGATTAGATATTTTTTTCAAATGCTTGGTAAATTTTTAAAATAATCAAGCCAAAAAGGACACTTGACACAATTAATAAAATATTAGTTAAACCCTTAGATGCAAATGATAGTCTAATTAAAATTGTACAAATAACAAATCCAGTATTCCTGATTAGTTGACTGTATTTTTCTGTATATTGAAAAGACAGTAAAAGAATAAAAACATCTGCCAGAATAAGAATTGTAAAAAATTCGTTATAAAAAATTGAATTTATATCTGAAAACCCTGCTGAAATTATTTTTTCGTTTACTAGATATAATTCATAAATCCAATTACCCGCACTATGAATTGACATAATGATTAGTAATGGCAATAAGACAATACTAACACCTTTTTTTGTAGAAATAAATCTTTTTATATTATCAGTTATGGGTTTTGTAGGGTTTTTTTCTTTTATAAGATTAAAAAGGTAAATCAGAAAAAACAAAATTATTATTCCAAATAGATCATAGATGAGTTGCATGTTTGGGGGGCTTTCTAACCAATTAGTGTTCAAATTTATTTTGGGAATATCACTAAATATTTTTCTAATAACAATTAAAGAAATTATTTCAAACTGTTTTGAAATTGCAGTAGTAAATGATCTCGGTAGGTAAAAAATTAGAAGATATGTTTCATAAAATAATATAATAGAAAAAGGAGTGTAAATTGCAGAAATAGGATCAATTAAAAGACTTCCTGAAAATTTAATATTTAATATATCATAATTGTTAACATAAATTAAAATTAAATGAATTATAAAGCCTAATATTGAAGCCAATAAAATATAACGTTCAATTTTATTTCTAATTTTTGAAGAAAATATTTTATCAAAAGTTGTATCAAGAAAATTTAGCCAAACCATAATTATTTTTTAAAAAGTTGATCAATATTCTTAAAACTTTTGAACTCTAAAGCATTACCTGCAGGATCATAAAAAAATAATGTTTTTTGTTCTCCTGGCATACCCTCAAACCTTAGATATGGAGGAATTATAAATTCAATTTCATTTTTAAGCTTTAGCTTATTTGAAAATATATCAAAATCCTTCCAAGGAAGAACAACTCCAAAATGAGGAACAGGAACTGATTTACCATCAACCTGATTATGATGCATTTTTGGTTTATGATTTGGATCAGAGTGTAACACTAACTGGTGCCCAAAAAAATTATAATCAGCCCAATGATCACTTTTTCGTCCTGGAGTGAATCCGAGTATATTTTCATAGAAATTTATTGCAGTTGAAAGGTTGTCCACTGGAATTGCGAGATGAAATGGAGAGATGTTTTTCATACTCTAAAGTTATATTTTTTTTTCATTTGGTCAATTCTATTAGATTATCTTTGTTAACATGTCTAAAAACAATATCGAAAATAAAATTAGATTAGGTCTTATGCTTCCTTTAATGGAAGCATTTTATACTATACAAGGAGAGGGCTATCACAAAGGAAGTGCGGCTTATTTTATTAGAATTGGGGGTTGCGATGTAGGATGTCATTGGTGTGATGTAAAAGAGAGTTGGGATCCAAAATCTCATCCACCAACTGATGTTAAAAAAATTGTTACAGAAGCAAGTAGTTTTTCAGATACCATTGTTATTACAGGCGGAGAACCTTTAATGTGGAATATGAATCCATTGACATATTTACTTAAAAAAAAGAATTTAAAAACTCATCTAGAAACCTCAGGAGCCTATGACGTGACTGGAGAATGGGATTGGTTCTGTCTTTCTCCAAAAAAAAATAAAAAACCAAAGAAAAAATCCTATGAAATTGCAGATGAATTAAAAGTTATAATATATAATAAAGATGATTTTAAATTTGCAGAAAATCAATTAAAAAAAATTAATAGTGATTGTAAATTATTTCTTCAACCTGAATGGAGTAGAAGAGATAAAGTTATGCCTTTAATAGTAAGTTATGTGATGAAAAATCCAAAATGGAAAGTTTCTTTGCAAACACATAAATATCTAAAAATACCTTAACAGAATTTTAAATAAATAATTAATAAAAGTCGTAATAGAGTAAATATTTTTTTCTAATTTTTTTAAACTTTTCTAATTCAATATTCCAGCTTTTTCTAATTTCATTTTCAGGTACATTACTAATAATTTGTTTTCTTAGTTTATCATTACCCGCAATTCTTTCAAAACTGTCATTAAAAAATCTCTCTTTATTTTCAATCTTATCGTATGCGTCAATTATCCAAGATAAAACAACTTTATTTGGGACTTTAATTTTTTCTAATGATACTCCATTGCAAACACGATTATTCCATTTTGGATTCTTTGAGCCAAAATTTGGTTTTGGTTTAAATTGAAAATTTGATTCTGGGAAATCAGGGTGACCATAGATTTGAAATTGTTTTTCTGTCCCTCTTCCTACACTAATAGATGTTGGTTCAAGTAAGCATAAGCTTGGATATAAATAAATTGCTTGATTATTGGGAAGGTTGGGGGATGGTCTTACAGGTAAAATATACTTTGATTTATGTGTATAATTCATGTTACGTATAACTTTTAAATTACATTTTATCTCGTTTTTTAACCAACCTTCTCCATTTATCATTTTTGCATATTCACCAATCGTCATTCCGTAAACAATTGGAACTGGGTGCATTCCGACGAATGTTTTATATTTTGGATCTAAAACTGGACCATCAACATAATGTCCGTTTGGATTAGGTCTGTCTAAAATAATGATTGGGATATTTTCCTCAGCACAGGCTTCCATAACATAATGTAAAGTTGAAATAAAAGTGTAAAACCTTGCTCCAACATCCTGTATGTCAAATAAAATTATATCAAGATTTTTTAGATGTTCTGGTAATGGTTTTTTAGTTTTTCCATATAGGGAAATAATTTTTATTCCAGTTAATTTTTCTTGATCGTCTTCCAATAAATCTCCATTGTCTGAATTTGAATAATAACCGTGTTCAGGTGCAAAAATTAATTTTACATTAATTTTTTTTTCAATTAGAAAATCTATTAAATGTTTATTGTGATCATTATATAATCTACTTGCTTTATGAGCGACAACTCCAATTTTTTTATTTTTTAATAGCGGTAAGTATTCATCTATTTGTTCGGATCCACTTTTTATATTTAATTGGGAAAAGCAATTAGAAAAAGCCAAAATAGAAACAAATAATAAAAATGTATTTTTGATATTAAATGTGATATGTCTTGAGTTTGAGTTTAACTTACTTATTGGCGAAAAGGTTAAAAGGAAATAATTCATCTACTAATAATATTTCATCTCGAATAATAAAAGTAGCAATATTAGCTTTAACAATAAGCGTTACTGCAATAATTATCTCAATTGTAACTGGTAAAGGTCTTCAGGAGGTGATTGAAAATAAAATTACCTCTTTCAATGGAAACATAATTATTTCAACTTTTGATAATAATAATTCTCAACTTTCATTAAACCCATTAGAATTTGACGTGAAAACCAAATCTTTATTAGAAAGTATAAAAAATATATCGAGTTTCCAAACCGTTGCATACAAGGGAGGTCTAATTAAACATAAAGATAATTTTGAAGGAATTATTTTTAAAGGAGTAGATCCAAAAAAAAATAATTTAAGTTTTACAGAATTTATTGTAAATGGGCGATTTATTGATTCAATTTCAATTAAAAAAAATGAAATATTAATATCCAAAACTTTATCTAGAAAACTAAATGTGAATATTGGGGATACTGTTGTCGGTTTTTTTAAGAGGGATAACTATCAAATAATTCCAAACCAAAGAAAATATGTTATTGTAGGAATTTATGAATCTGGATTTTATGATTTTGATGACATTTATATTTTTGGTGATTTAAATCAGGTTCAGTCATTAAATTCCTGGACAAATAATGAAGTTGGTGGTATTGAGGTTTATATTAAAGATTCAAAAAAAGATAACATTTTAGCTAAGCAATTATATGAATCTTTACCATCTAGTCTTGACGTAATTACAGTTAGATCAAAATACGATAACATATTTCAATGGATTTCTCTATTTGATCTTAATATTTATATAATTCTTATTATAATGATAATAGTTGGTGTTATTAATATAGCAACTGCATTATTAATTTTAATTTTTGAAAGAGCATCAATGATAGGAATTCTTAAAACTATAGGAGCTACAGATTTTCAAATTCAAAAAGTATTTTTATGGAATGGGTTAAAGATAATTATTAAAGGAATCATTTTTGGAAATATTTTTGGCTTGGGTTTCTATTTGTCTCAAAAATATTTTAGGTGGATAAAATTAGATCCAATAACATATTATGTGAGCTATGCTCCAGTTAAGTTAGATTTATTCGATTGGCTTTCAGTCAATTTATTTATGGTTTTTATTTGTTTATTTTTGTTGTTATTTCCAACTAAAATAATTAGTAGTTTTTCGCCAAGTGAAAATATAAGACATTAGCTAGATGAAAGTATCAAATAATATACTAGAAACCATTGGAAATACACCTATGGTTAAACTTAATAAAATAACTAATGAAGTTTAAGCTAAAGTTTATGCAAAATTAGAATATTTCAACCCTGGAGCTTCAGTAAAAGATAGAATGGCTGTAAAAATGGTCGAAGATGCTGAAAAAAGTGGATATTTAAAACCAGGAGGAACAATTGTTGAGGGCACATCAGGAAATACTGGAATGGGATTAGCATTAGCAGCGATAGTGAAAGGTTACAAGTTAATTTGTGTTTCTACTGACAAACAATCTAAGGAAAAGCTTGACGTCCTAAAGGCCATGGGTGCTAAGGTTATAGTTTGTCCTACTAACGTTCCTGCTTCAGATCCAAAGTCATATTACAGTGTATCAAAAAAAATAGGAGAAGAAACACCAAATTCATGGTATGTTAATCAATATGATAACCCTTCTAATTCAGTTGCACATTATGAACAAACAGGTCCTGAAATATGGAACCAAACTATGGGTAAGATAACACATTTTGTTGTAGGGGTTGGGACAGGAGGAACAATCTCGGGGGTTTCTAGATATTTAAAAGAAAAAAATAAGAATATTAAAATTTGGGGTATCGATACTTATGGTTCAGTATTTAAAAAATACCATGAGACAGGAATCTTTGATGAAGAAGAAATATATCCATACTCCACAGAGGGAATAGGAGAAGATATTTTACCAAAGAATGTAAATTTTGATTTGATTGATTTGTTTGAAAAGGTTACCGATAAAGATGCCGCTATTTATACAAGAAAACTAGCTAGAGAGGAGGGTATATTTGCTGGAAACTCATGTGGAGCAGCAATTAAAGGTATTATTCAATTAAAAAATAAGTTAAAAAAGGATGATGTTGTGGTGGTATTACTACATGATTCAGGAAGTCGTTATATTGGGAAAATTTATAATGATGATTGGATGAAAAAAATGAAATTTATTTAGTTACAAATTACTTTTTTTAAATTTTCAGGCAGATCATCCTTTTCATAATTATAGGATAAAGATTTTAAATTACTTATTGGTTTATCTATTAACTTTTGTTCTTGATTCTTAATAATCCATGATTTTAACCTGGTAATTATCTCACCAGTTTTTTTCCATCTTTTTTCATTGCTGATTATTATGCAATCAAGCCCCTTTCCGAGTCTAAATATTTCATTTTTAGTTAAAGTATAGAATTTACTTCCCTTTTTCCCATTTTTTTGTTTATAAATCACTTGATAAACATCAAAGTCAATAGAAATATTCTTAAAATTTGAAGGACCGTTATAAGTAATAATTGAATCAATTAGATATTGATTATTTAATGTGTTATAATAGAGTTTTTTCAGGATTTCTTTATTATTTAAAGAGTCTTTTGTATTTGAGCATCCAATTAACAAAAGCATAAAAGATAAAAGTTTAATATTTTTCACCCGGTTAAATTAATGTAAAATTTTAAAAAATAATTGATTTGATAAATTAGATTGTTGTTCACATAATTTATATAACTTTACTATAATAAGAATAAGTTACTCTTTTAAATAATAATTACTGTTAATTATTCGTTTTATAAGAATAACTGTATCTGGTGAGAATTTTGAAAAGTTTTATTAAACAAATCTTATGTATTGGGATAATATTATTATCTCCAATATATCTTATTGCACAAGACATTAGGATAGACTCTTTTCAAGGAATTGCTGTTCCATCACCTTCTATTCCAGATGCTTGTCCTACTGCAAACTATGATTTTGGTACAGTTTTTACAAATACCTCGGCAGTTACATTAACAACATCATCTGCAACGCTCAAGATTACAGTAATAGGAACTAACCCAGCAACATATTATAAAGATATGCCTGTTTCTGATGTTCAATCTCAAACAACTTTTACTGTAACTCAAAGTATATCTATGATTAATACCGGGCCAAACACTGTAACAGCAGAAGTATATTTAGATGATTCTCCTGGGACTATAATTGATTCTAAAGTTGCTGAAATTAATGTAACTAGGGCCGCAGCATCTCCATTAAATACTCCAGGTATAACTCAATCTCCCAGACAGCAAATAGTTGAAATACTTATTGGAACTGCTACGACTGGCTCTACAACAGAAACCTATTCCATTACTCTAAGTGGAACAACTTATACCCACACAGTTACTGCATCAACATCTAGATCTGCTGATAATATTGCAACCGCATTAGCAACTTTAATTAACGCTGCAGCTCCCTATAGTTCATCTAATGAAGGTGCTCCATCTGGGGCACCAAATAAAAGAATCATTAGAATAACAGCAGCTGTTTCAGGGGTATCATTTAATTATTCTGCCTCATCATCAGGAACTCTTAATTTTGATTCTCCAAATGTGATTGCAGGTTCTCAGTCTGTAGAAATTTGTAGTGATGAATCTATCGATTTTAATACCTCTGGAGGTGTCTCTTATGATTTTTACGTTAATAATGGAAGTGCTACCGGATCAACATCAAATCAAAATTTTACCAGAAATAGTAAAACAAATTATGTGGTTTATGCAAAATTGACTGATTCTAATGGATGTGAAAGACAAACCTATCCAATTTCTGTAAATGTAAATTTGACCCCTGAGGATTCCGGTTCATCTATAACAGTATCTGGAACTGGTTTTACACTATTTAATGATAATGAGTCATATAAGATAACTATATCAGGAAGTATTGATGCGGGTGATACATTTTCAATTACAACTACTGGGACAACTTATACATCATCAAATACAAGAACTGCTGCAAATCTTGCAATAGATGATTTAGTTACAGATTTAGCATCAAGTGGATATACAATAGTTGACGGAGGGGGGGATGGATCTTCCGCATTCTTAACAATTACAAACCCATCTGCTGGTTCATCATTTTCAGTAATTACAGCTTCTTCAGATGCAGATAGCGGAGCTTCAATCGGAGTTGAAAGGTTAAAAGGTAGTCAGGGTATTGTTATATGTGAGGGTTCAACACAATTAATTCAAGCATCTGGGGCTACATCTTATACTTTTCAGGTCCTTGGTGGATCAACAACAACTGCAAGTACTACTACACTGAGTTCTCTACAAAATGGTGACATCATAAAAGTTAGTGGTTTTACTGGTTCCGGTGGAACTGGATGTTCTTCTGAGATTTATATATCAGTTGATTTAAATGATATTTCTGATGCTGGAACTTTATCTTCTAATCAAACAATATGTTATGATGGTACACCATCAAATATAACTGGTACAAGTCCAACTTTAGGATTAACAGCTTCTTTAACTTATAGATGGGAGAAATCCACTGACGGAGATAGTTACAGTAATTTAGGAGTTTCTACTCAAAACTTTCAACCTCCTCAATTAATAGAGAGTACATACTATAGGAGAGCGGCAATTTCAACATATAAAGGGCAGTCATGTGAAAAGTTTAGTAATTCAGTGTATATTAATGTAGAATCACCTGAATCTATTTCTTTTGCCTCCGGATCGACAGCACAAAATGTTTGTGTTGGAACTGCTATTGCAACAATTACCTACAATTTGAGTGGAGGGAGTGTCTCTGCAACTACAATTAGCCCTACGATTATTTCAGAAATGGGTTTACCAGATGGGATTCAGGTATTACAAACTACTCAATCTCAATTGAATACCGTAAATATTACCTCTGCAGCAGAAGGATCATATAAATTATTTATTGATAGTAGACCCTACGTTTTTAATGCTTCAGCTTCTAGCTCCTCTCAAGACATTAGAAATGGACTGATTACATTAATTCAAAATGATGGCTTAGCTAAGGTTACAGCATCAACAAGCGGAACAACCGGAATAAATATTACTGCAGATACCCCTGGTTTGTCTTTTTCAAATGTTACTCTCGGAGGGACTCAATCTGCTAATATGAATACCTCAAATATAACACCAAATTTAAATAAACTTGAAGTTTTTGGAACAGTTAATTTAAGTGAAACACCAGGAGTTTACTCTTACACAATATCAACCACTGGTGCAGCAGTTTGTTCAACAAATTCCTCTACACTTGGAACAATAACAGTAAAACCAACATCAACAGTTTCTCTCACATCTTCTACATCAACAGATAATCAATTTGTCTGTATTAATTCAGCAATAACTCCTATTACCTATGATATTTTAGGAGCTACTGGTGCG